>CAAGKR010061214.1_pt1 | contig 46527 bp, 70 predicted proteins | sample 2556971 | NCBI WGS metagenome assembly CAAGKR01 (sample SAMEA5207829, study PRJEB30636) | soil metagenome | biome: forest; feature: boreal; material: soil | place: USA | collected 2011-09 | depth 1 m | reverse complement strand
TTCTACGTGAGCACATCATAGCCACGCTGCCGAAGAGCAAGTCCACCGGCATTAGCGGCAAGGTAGCCACAGCCAAGATAGAATTGAAGACTATTGTAACAGTGGATAACTGGGACAAGCTGTACGCCTACATATTCAAGCATAAAAAAGAAGGCGCGTTCGCGCTGCTACAGAAACGCGTAAGCAGCACAGCCGTAGAAGAAATATGGGCGGCGAAGAAAGCTGTTCCTGGTTGCAAGGCGATGCAGGTCAAGGTCGTTTCCTTGACGAAGAGGTGAGCCATGGCTAAGCTCATAGGCAAGGCGGCAATACTGCAATCAGCGATTCTTGGCGCGGTGAAGACCTCAGAAGAACCAGCCACCATCAACGATCTCATGCTGCGCACTAACATCTTAGCAACTAAGGCAGCGAAAGAGCAGGTGTGGTCAGCACTGACATTACTGCATAAGCGCGGCCTATTGCGGCGCGTGCGCGTAGACAGACTTCCAAAAGACAAAGCGGTGTACGCCTACGAACTTGGTGATGGTTCGCAGACACCGGCACGCAAACCAGCAGGCGTAAAGATTAAGGCTCCGCTGCTCAATCTTCCAGCCGACGTAAGGTTAGATTACATAACTGAAACCGGCAGACTGCGCATACAATTCAAAGAGCTCGTCATTGAGTTGGGGGTGGTGTAATCATGTATGGAGAATGCAATAATCAGAATACATGCAATGCAACGGCGCATTACAACTGTAGAGTGTGTGGCGAGAATATCTGTGGTGCGCACTACCTGCTACATAAACTGAAACACTTCCTGTTCGGGCGGTGCTATCTATGGAAGCATGATAACTAAGGAAAACTGAAATGATGATAACTACACTTAATAAAATTCGCACCTATAAACCATGCAAAGAAGGTTGGGAGAAGTTGCTTAAGCACTTGGGTAAGACTTCTGCGGATGACGAACCGCTACCGTTCAGCATTATCCTTGGATTGAATGGGTTGGACGATGCACTGTGGTGCTGCCGCGTCGCGCCTGAATATGATAAAGAATGGCGGCTGTTCGCGGTGTGGTGTGCCAGACAAGTGCAACACTTGATGACCGACCAGCGCAGCATTGACGCGCTGGATGTAGCTGAACGATTTGCAAATGGCGAGGCTACACAAGCGGAGCTGGATGCTGCGTGGGCTGCTGCGGGGGCTGCTGCGTGGGCTGCTGCGGGGGATGCTGCGTGGGATGCTGCGGGGGATGCTGCGTGGGATGCTGCGGGGGATGCTGCGTGGGATGCTGCGCGGGATGCTGCGGGGGATGCTGCGTGGGATGCTGCGCGGGATGCTGCGCGGGATGCTGCGCGGGCTGCTGCGCGGGATGCTCAGAAGGTAAAATTCTTAGAAATAGTTTCGTGAATAAAATAAATTGCCGGTTGTGTGGTGGTGCTCACACAGTCGGAATGACTCTGCACCCCACTGAAGGATACCAACTTCATTGCGAACAATGCTTCACATTCTTTCCATCAACCAGCAAGGAGAAACATCATGGCCGTAGCAAAGAAAGCAGCAGTAAAGAAAACAAAACCAGGAACAGGCGTCATCAAGTGGGAAGATCAAATGCGCGAGGCGGCAACCAAGCAAGCCGCGCATGAAAAGGTTCAGGGCAGTTTCCAGAGCATCGGAACACGAGGCGGCATTTTAACAGTGGACGAAGCACCAGTTCCCGATAATGAAATACGCGGCGTCGTGCTGATGGCAGTCAAGGAGAACGCATTCTATGAAGACGCGTTCAACCCCAGCGTAATGAGCATCCCTGTATGCTTTGCATTCGCCGGTGAAGGCGAAGAAGAAGACGACATGAAACCGCACGCAGATTCCAGCAACCCGCAGAACGCAGACTGCAAGAGTTGTCCGCTGAATGAAATGGGTTCTGCAGACACCGGACGCGGCAAGGCGTGTAAGAATCTGCGCAGGTTGGCAATCGTCACTGAAGATGCTATTGAATCAGTGGAGCAGTTCGAAGAAGCTGCCGTGCGTATTCTCAAAGTGCCGCCAACATCCATCAAGTTCTGGAGCAAGCACGTCAATCGCCTAAAGGAAGAAATGGAGCGTCCGAGCTGGTGCGTCACTACGGTGATTTCTGCGGCACAGGATGAGAAGACACAGTTCAAGATTCTCTTCGCGTTTGAAAACCTCATCAACTTCACGCAGCCATTGTGGGATGCTGTTACTCGCAGGCGTGCAGAGCTGGCGAAGGAAATGGTGCTGCCCTACAATCCGGTGACGGAAGCACCAGCACCAGCCAAGCGCGGCGCCAAGGCAAAGGCGAAGATGGCACCACCCAAGCGCAGTGTAGCTGCGAAGCCAGCAGCGAAGAAGGCCGTGCGGAAGTTCTAATCATGTGGCTGTGCACTCAAGGGCATCTTGTACCGTTCAGTTGGATGGCGGACATGATGTGTCCAAAGTGTTACAGGAACAATTTCAAAAACGCGCGTAGACGTATTCTACGCAATCAAGCAAGGAGAAGCAAAATGGCAAAGGTAATCACGCAGGAAATGGTGGACAAGCAGATCGCGAAAGCAGTCAAGGCTGAAACAAAGCGGTGTCTCGGGCATGTCAAGTCTACAGAGGTAGACAGCGAAGTGGACAATGCTGCAAAGGCCGTACGACTGCACAAGGCGGCAGCGGCAGCCGCGATCAAGGCAGAACAAGAGTAACACGGTTGCGGCGTCCGTCACGCCGCACATTTTTCAAGAGGTGAATTATGGAACAAGTGCAAGCAGACGGCAGCGTTTTAGATGTAAGCAGTAGCACACCGGGAGGCGATGACGTGGGCATCTATCAGGCTAAACTGGATGCGGACAACAAACTCAAGCAGAAGGTAGAAAGTACCACAGTGCCTGAGCTCATTGACCGCCTACGCGAATTCGTGGAACATCTGCCCGCAGAAATCACAGCAGAGTATCACGCCATTCTGAACGCGATCGACGAACGCTGGTAAAACACACTGCACCTTCTCACGAGGGTGCTTTGTGAACCGTACTGCGCTGGCAGCACTTGCCCAGAGGCCTCCGCAATACTGCTGGATAAACAATCACCCAGTACGGTTCAGAAAGATTTATCCACCAACCAAAGGAGCATAACCATGCGACATTTCCACGTACCAGAGAATCTTATTCAAATCGCCATCACAGCACTGCGCGCCGAGGCGCACACGGAAGCTGGACATAATCCAGAGGTGGTGGAAGAATACACACCAGAATTCCACGCGGCAGAACAGCTTGAAAAGATTCTGGCGCACCCAGTAATCAAGCATCAGCAGCACGCACATCATATCTGATATGAATAAGCCAGCCGTTGAACGGCATCTATTCGTATGTGGGCGAGGGCATGTGCACAGCACGCAGAAGTTGGCATCAAACTGTTATATCTGCAAGCGGCGCACGAGGGTGATGAAGTGCGTTGGTCGTAGGCAGCGTTATGAGCGCTGATATCGAAGTGTAACTAAGGAGAATTACATGGGACAAAGAACACTACATCAACATCGCAATCACATCCAGCGTGGCAAGCTAGCAAGGACTGTACGGCGTGGCCGGATGATTCATAACAGTGGCTTCGGCAAGTACGTAAAGAATGCTGTAGCGCGCGGAATCAATGCGGTGCGCAAATTCGGCAGAGGTGGATGATGAGCAACGCACGCAAGGAACAGCGCAGAATAGAAATCCGTGATGTATTTGAAGAAGGACGGCAGGCTGGTCTTTTAGGTAAGTCCATTCAGACCAACCCTTACCATGGCACAATAGACTTCGCGCACTGGTCTAACGGCTGGGAAGATGGCGTTCACGAAGTCAATAAGATGTTGGATGAACAATGAAAGCGCCAGCCGTAACGACAATTGACTTTGAGACAAAGCCAATTTATGCGCGCCCTGATTATCCGCCTGTGCCGGTAGGATTCTCCATTCAGCGTCCGGGAGAACGGAAGAGTCAGTACTTCGGATGGGGGCACCCAACGCGTAACAATTGTAACAAGGCAGACGCGCAGCGCGTGCTCAAGGCTGCATGGTCTAGCGGTGTGCCGCTGCTGTTCCAGAACGATAAGTTCGACGTTGACGTGGCGGAAGTTCACATGGGGTGTAGGCGCATAACAGACCCGCTGCTTATACATGACACGATGTTCCTGCTGTTCCTCAGCGACCCACATGCAATCAGCCTGAGTCTCAAGCCAAGTGCAGAAAGAATACTTGGGTTGCCACCCACAGAACAGGCAGCGGTAGGTCAGTGGCTCATCATGCATCAGGACACGCTGAAGAGCGAAGGGTTGCTACCACCTACGGAAAAGCGCATCACGCTATCCAACTTCGGCAAGTGGATATGTCTAGCTCCTGGCGATCTCGTTGGCAAGTACGCAGATGGCGACGTGTTGCGCACACTCAAGCTATTCCAGAAATTGTATACAGAGATATGCGAACGCGGCATGTTGGAAGCGTATCAGCGTGAACAGCGTCTGATGCCTATCCTGTTAGACAATGAACGTGAAGGTATGCACTGCGATACGCGTCAGTTAGAACGATGGACAGTGGAGTACGAAGCGGCATTGCTACAGGCTGACAACTGGCTGCGCAAGAAGCTGAAAGCGCCGGACATGAATTTGGATAGCGATGCAGAAGTAGCCGCTGCGCTGGAAAGTTCCGGCATCGTAACGGAATGGACTAAGACGAAGACCGGCAAGAACAGCACTAGCAAGAAGAACATGAAGGTAGAGCACTTCTCCAACAAACACGTAGCTTCTATACTTGGTTACCGTAATAAGCTGAGCACCTGCCTCGGTACGTTCATGCGGCCTTGGCTGCACACCGCACGCCGCACAGACGGAATCATTCACACGCAGTGGAACCAAGTACGCCAGAGTCATTCAGAAAAGAACATCGGTGGTGCGCGCACCGGCCGGAAAAGTAGTAGTCCTAACTTCCAGAACATACCAACCAACCTAGAAGATAAGAATGATGGATACGTGCATCCGTCTTCCAAGATAATTCTGTTGCCACAGTTGCCGCTGTTGCGCAAACTGATTCTTCCAGACTCCAAGAATCACTGGTTCGGCAGGCGCGACTACAATCAGCAAGAACTGCGCATTCTGGCGCACTTTGAAGACGGTGAATTGTTACAAGCATACATTGACAATCCAAATCTAGATACGCACGATTATGTAAAGAGCGTGATAGAAGAATTGTTGGGTGAGGAGATTGCGCGTACTCCGGTGAAGACTATCAACTTCGGATACATCTACGGACAAGGTGTGCCAAGCATGGCAGAAAGGCTTGGGCTGGAAGTAGCAAAGATCAAGAAGCTGCGTGATGCACAGTTGCGCGCACTGCCAGGACTCAAAGACCTGAGCAACAGCATCAAGGCTCGTGCCGCAGAGGGTCTGCCGATACGTACATGGGGTGGGCGAGAATACTACTGTGAAGAACCTAAGTACGTTGAAAAGTTTGGGCGTGTGATGTCATTTGAATATAAGCTGCTCAACTATCTGATTCAGGGTAGTGCCGGTGACGTAACCAAGGAAGCCATCATCAGATATCACGAACACCCGAAGAAAGAAGGTCGCATGATAGTGGACGTGCATGATGAACTAGACATCAGTGCGGAGAAGGGCAGGTTCAGGGAAGAGATGCTGTTGCTGCGCGACGTGATGGAGTCAATTGAGATGGACGTGCTTATGTTGTCAGATGGTGAGTACGGTCCGAACTGGGGTACGCTGAAAGATTTAAAGGAGAAGAGATGAGAGTAACACCGTCACAGGCGCACGCGCTGACAGTGCTGAACAGTGAATGGCAAACAGCAGCACAGATGCGCGTACTGTCTGGAACACTAGAAGCACTGGTATGTAAAGGCTTTGCAGAAGTCCAAGGTATGCAGACTGGTACATTACCTAGAATAGAAGCACATTACAGGAGAAAATTGTGAGCGAAAAACTTTGTAAGCCAGGATGTGATTGTCTGAACACCTGTGGTGACGACCCACGCGTTGATAAAGGAACTGTTGAGCCGTGCCCTATGAAGGTAAAGCAGATGCGCACACGCACTGTATTAATCGGTTCTGATGGCGTAAGTTTTGGAAACTTCTGGGCATCACATGAAAAAATAACGGGCATAGCTGCCGCAGAGCTGAATTCTAGTAAGGGCGTATTTGCAACGCAGTATCGCAAATGGCTAGCAGGTGAATCAGTTGAGTAACAAGCGCTACGAGTATGCAAAGAAGCAGTTCACGTCGTGGTCATATTCTAGATATCGCGACTACACGCGCTGCCCGCTGTTCGCCAAGCTGAAGCATCTAGACAAGGTATCAGAAGGCCCAGATAGCCCGCAGATGGCACGCGGTACGGCAATAGGCGCGATGGCGGAGGACTTCACGATTGGCAAGCTGCGCAGCCTGCCACAGGAATTGATGCTGTTTCAAACACAGTTTGGAATCGTGCGTAAGATGGCAACTGATAAGTACAAGCGCGATAGGGTTGAGGTAGAACAGTCATGGTGCTTTGATAAGAACTGGAATCCCATACACCATGTATTTCCACTGGATGTAAAAGGTCAGATGACGTGGGATAAATTTACAGAGGCTGACTGGACAGCATTGCGTAGTATCTGGTTACGCGTAAAGATGGACTTATGTGTGGTACATGGCAATTCAAATGTTTTACTGCCGGTTGACCACAAGACCGGCAAGTACAGAGAGTATGAACTCGGTTCATACCTTGAACAGCTTGAGATATACGCGCTAGGTGGTATGCTGGAGTTTCCAGTGGTACGCGGTGCATCGCCGCGTCTGTGGTTCTTGGACGAAGGAATTGAATATCCACAGAATCTTAATGAGGAGATATACTATGCGCGATCTGAACTTGAATTCCTTAAGAAGAAGTGGTTGGCGAAGGTTAAGCCGATGTTTAGTGATACGTCGTTCCAGCCGAAGCCTAATAGTAAATGCCAATGGTGTGCATATAGCAAGGCAAAGGGTGGTACGTGTAAGTATTAGGAGAACAAAGTGCCCGGAAAATTAATACAACGGTGGACGATAGGCGCAGGTGGCTTCATTGGTGAAGTGTCGCTGTTCGAACTTTCTATTGAAGATGAGTATGTGCGGCATGGCAGCAAGGCGATATACGTAGAGCTGAGCGACCTGCATGTACACTCTATGCGCCGTGGACTTGGTTGGGCACACTTGCTGGTCAGTGCTGCATTACAGGAAGCGCAGCGGCAAGGATGGCGTGTATTCCTTAGAGCTATACCATATAACAAACCTACACTAAACAGGGATGCGCTGATTGCGTTTTACAGAGGCTGGGGATTCAAGTCAACAAAGTTGGATGAGAGAGAGATGATATGGAAAAGTACGAGAGCGAAATAGAAGTTCCTGTAGCGCGAGACGCACTGAAAGAACTTGGTGTGTTCAGTATAAAGATAAAGTCTGCACAGGAAACGGGATACCCAGACAGGCTATTTCTAATTCCTGGCGGGTGTGGGCTGTTTATAGAATTCAAGCGTGTAGGCAAGCGGCCTACTATGAAGCAAGAAATGATACATGCGAGGTTACGTCATGCAGGATATAAAGTTGAAGTCCACGACAGCTCAGAAGAAGCCATGCAGTCAATCAGGGAAGCAGTGGCCTCCGGACGTAGAACAGTTGCGCGGCGTGAAGTGGTTGGTGCAGCGGTCGGAGGCTGCGCTCTTCTTAGATCCGGGCGCAGGTAAGACCAGCATAGTATACGCAGCATTCAAGGTTAAGCGTAACGCTGGTCTCGTGACGGGAATGTTGGTGATTGCACCGCTGCGGCCTGCTACATCAACATGGCCTGCGGAACAGCGTGAGTGGATAGACTTCCATGAAATTGATGTCGTAGTGCTGCACGGTAATCATAAGGATGAACTCGTGATGGAACGCCATGATGTGTATGTAGTCAACTATGAAGGATTAGCATGGCTCATCAACTCTGGCCATCTGAAGCGTCTACTCAAGAATAAATGGGTTAATGTGCTGACATTGGATGAACTAACCAAGATGAAGAACCCTTCTAAGAAAGCTGCGCGTCGTAAATTGCTTGTACCATACCTGCCTCGGTTTGATATTCGCTGGGGGCTGACCGGTAGTCCGGCCGCGAATGGTCTGATACACATATTCGGGCAGGTGAACGTACTTGACCTCGGACGTGCATTCGGCCCTTACATCACACACTTCCGCGCTATGTTTTTCACGCCAGTTGGATTATGGGGATGGGCGTTGAAAGAAGGCGCAGAGAAGCTGATATACGATCGTCTGAAGCCGTTGGCCTTGCGGATGGAGTTGGGCAGCGGTGTGAAATTGCCGCAGGTGCGCGATAATGATATCTTCGTTGAGTTGCCGCCAGCAGCGCGCAGAGCATATGATGAGATGGAAGATGATATGCTCACTATTCTAAATAATGATAGGGTGTCTGCCGGTTCTGCATCTGCTGTGTATGGCAAGTGTTGGCAACTTGCAAGCGGTGCAATCTTCAAGAGCAAGATAGATCCTATAACTGGAGCGGCGCTTGTCGGCGATGGTGAATGGCATTCTGTACATGATGCAAAGATGGAAGCATTGATAGAACTACTAGAGGAGGTACAGGGTCAGCAGGTGCTTATCGGTTACTGGTTCAAGCATTCACTAGAACGTCTGAAGAAACATTTTGGTAATGATGTACCGCACATTGGCAGTGGTGTTAGCGTCAAGAAGGCGCTGGCATACGAAGAAGCATGGAACGCGGGTGAATTGCCGGTGCTGTTGGGACATCCTATGAGCATGGCGCACGGCTTGAATTTTCAGAAGAGCAGCCCACACCACGTTATATGGTTTGATGTCAGTCCCGACTTTGAATTGTACGACCAGTTTATCCGCCGCCTGCGCAGGCGCGGCAATATGTCAAAGTTTATGTACGTGCACCACATACTAGCGCGGCAGACAGTGGAGGTGTGGAACATCATGCCCAGCTTGCGCAGGAAGAACAAGGGTCAGCTACGCCTGTTTGATGCACTGCGGCTACGTGCCAGAGGCCTAAAACTGACCAGAAATAAATGAAAATAAAGTAAATAAATGTGTTGTCTTTTATGACAACATCGTTGACAATGCTTTCAAGGTGTGGGGATTAGCAGGCAGGAAAGGTTCAGGCCACCGTCGCTCCCGCAACCGACCAGACAAAGGCTCCAGTAACAATGAGCGGGTTGAAACCACCCAGTAGCCTTACATAAGGCGTGCCGCTTCGCAAGAGGCGGTGAATGTGTGCATCAGCATAGCAGAGCGCAGATGATAGCCTGCCTCCGGTGCGAGACCGAAGGGTGCACACATTCACCAGCAGTACAACTTAGACTCACAACTTTAATAAGGAGCTATATCATGACAACTTGTTCAATATGTGGTGCGACAGATACATGTCGTCACTTGAAGCTTAGTTCTACTCTTGCGGTGCCAGAAGCACAGTGCGCCATACTTCGCAGTGTTAAGCGCGGCGACTATGTGAAACGCAAGGTAGACAGTAACAAGGTTTACCGCAAAGGCGATTACGACCGCGCAAGAGATATGTACAGCCTACTTGACTGTGACGATATCAGTCATGAAATTTTCGTCAAAGCTGGCAAGACGGTATTCATCGGATTCACTTACTGACAAGGTTCCACGACCTGCCCTGTGACAGAGGGCAGTGCGGGCAATCTCGCCCAGACTCAGAAACTATAATAAGGAGCTAACATGACCACACATCATTTCACACTGTCCCGAAGAGGGGATAAGAAGCGCAATCCACACCGCGCTAACCTTGATATTGCAGTTTCGTTAGAGCGCAACATCAAGACAGTCACACAGCCGGTGGTTAATGAAATCATTGCGCATGTGCAGCGGGTAGAAGCCGACCCGAAGTACGCAGCACCAGCACCTTACCAGCGGTATCCTAAGGTGCCATCATGAAAGCCAAGGCAAAGGTAGCCAAGGCAGGCAAGGCGCAGAGCACCGCATTGAAAAACCTTGCGCAGTTGGTCAAGGCAAATAAGGGTAAGGCGTGGCTTCCGCCTAACATCACGCTGCAACCAACGGCATATGAAGAAGAGCATTTCTGGGGTGTGCGTACAATAATCCCCATTACCGAAGATACACCTGTTGTAGTAGCCTGCTGTAACACGCATCGCGAAACATGCCTGCGCGTTTCGGTTGGTAGAAAATGGACACACTACATTCAGATGGACGCTAACGGTCTTATGATGAGCCGCACACTTAACGCAGCGTTTCGTAAGGACTGGATAGAACTAGTGGAGTTCACCCCACAGCAAGTGGCAGTAAGGTATCTTAGCAGCAGAGCAGCAGCGCAGTACATCTTAGCTGAGGCACGATCCCTCCTCACTGAGATTGCAACATCTGGGACACTTTCTAAACTTGATAAGGAGCATGACATCATGAAAACTACTAAAGCAGCAAATAGCAAGCAACCCGCAGCCAAGGCCAAAGGGTCTAAGACCCCGCCAGAGGCAGCGAAGGCAGCGGCAGCACCAACAAAGGCGGCAAGTAAGGCCAAGAAACCCGCAGCACAGCGTTACGCGGGTATGAAGATCAAGGCGTTGTTCAAACCAGAAGAGGTTGGCGCACGAGAAGGTTCATGGACACACTTCATGATTCTCGCGGCACTCAAAGCAGCGAATGCTGAGGCAGCACAGAAGAAGGTGGATGACAGTAAGGAGTTCGTCGGTAAGAAAGTCGACATGGGGTGGTTGATTTCAAAAGGTTACATTTCTGTAAGCTAACATAATTGCCCTGCACTGGAAACGGTGTAGGGCAATTTTATTTGTATGAAACAATTCTACATCTATGTGCAGTGTCGCCCAACCGGAGAACCTTTCTACGTAGGTTGCAGCGGTTATGCGGGGCGCGTTTACAGATTGTGTGGTCGTAGCCAACATTACAGAAATATCATTGCTAAATATGGTGCATGTAATATTCTTACTTACACGTATAATTGTGAATCAGAAAATCAGGCTAAGGTGTATGAGGTCTGGATGATCGCGTATGGGCGTGCACAAGGTTGGCGGTTGTGTAATCAGACTGACGGTGGCGAAGGCACCAGTGGCATCACACCATCTACAAAGACTCGTGCATCTGTAGCAGCAGCAAACAGAAGGCGAGTTTGGGCAGCAGAATCCCGCAAGAAACTTGGTGCTGCACACGTTGGTAATACTTACGCGGTGGGCTGCGTGCAGTCAGCGCAGCAGCGTTTAGCGAATTCTAAGCGAATGCTTGGAAAGCAGTACGCATTAGGCAGCACCAACAGAAGTCGTACTGGACAGACGTGGAAAGTTTCTGATGAAACTAAGGCGAAGCATGTTGCGTGGTGGGCTTCGCCAGCAGGCCAACGTCGAAAATTACAAATGAAGAAACACACTAAGGAGAAATAAAAATGAGAATCTACATACCATCACGCGGGCGGGCGCACATTACCCGCACTTACCTCAACTTACCGCCTGCACTGCAAAAGATTGCGCTATATGTAGTGCCGCGTGAAGAGCTCGGTGCCTATAGTAAAGCAGGATTCTCTTGCGTCAGCCCACCACCTTCCATTGACCGCATAGCGGTGACGCGCCAATGGATCGTGGAGTATCACCTGAAGAATCATCCGGAGACGGACAAGCTGGTTATGCTGGACGATGATCTTTCATTCCGTGCATACGACCCAGCTATCTCTTGTAAGTATGGTGCCATTAATCATGAAGCTACCATTCGTGCATTCAAAGAATTGTCAGTGTTGTTGAATACGCATGCACATGGCGGTATATTGATGCAGCTTGGCAGCAACCGTCACGAAGATGCACCGGCGCCACTGTTCAACACACGCGTATGTCGTGCTATTGCATTTAGAGCCAGTATACTGAAGCAACATTGGCCACATACAAAGTTCGGCGTAGTGCCTGTACAAGACGATTTCCATGCAACGTTGACGCTGATGCAGCTCGGTTATCCAAATGCACTGACAACTATAATTGCGCAAGATCAGACTGGTAGTAGCGGTTCTGCTGGTGGTGCGTCTGTATATCGCGATATGGCGTATCATGCAGAAAGCGTACACAAATTGAAGGCACTGCATCCTGATTTCGTTAAGGTAGTAGAGAAGAAGACTGAGAAGGCGTGGAAGGGGGAAGCACGCATAGACGTCATGATTCAGTGGAAGAAGGCGATTGCGGCCGGAATTGCCAAGCATGGCGTGCGCGTGATGAAGAGGGCAAAATGAGCACGGGCAAAGGCAACACCTTCAGCACGCCGATGCGCCTCGATCGCTCCTGCGTAGCCCATTTCGTAGTATTTGTGCGTGAACGGCACGCTATTTACGAACGGCGCACCGCAGGCCAGCCCAAACCGTGGGCGACAGACGCCCTGCTGCTGGACTACAAGTTCTGCAATGTATACCGAGAACTGGATACCGTCACGCGATGGATTACATCTAGTTGGCGCATACCATATGCGGCAGATCCAGATCTTTGGTTTGCGATGGTAGTTGCACGCCTGCTCAACCGGCCTGCTACACTGGATGCACTTGGCTACCCTGCGCGCTGGAAGGGAGAACGCTTTATCAAGCTCGTGCATCGGCTGAAGGCAGAGAAGATACCCGCGTTCAGTGGTGCGTATATGATAAGCACGCATGGTCGTAGCATGGACAAGGCTGAGTTCTTGGCGACTCATGTACTGACGCCGCTGTGGAAGAACCGTGCATACATCAGACCATTAGAAGGCGATACGCTGAGTTCGTTTGCAGGCAGACTACGTGAACAGTTTGGCATGGGTAGCTTTCTCACGGCGCAGGTTGTCGCAGACGTCAAGTATGTTGCACCGCTGCTGGACTGTGAAGATTGGTGGACGTGGGCGTCTAGTGGTCCAGGCAGTAGGCGCGGCCTTAACCGCATATGTGGCAGAGAGATCGGCAAGGCGTGGCGTGAAGATGTATGGCTTACTACTCTAGATGATTTGGCAAGGGTTGCGTTACCGGAGTTAGCCGACATGCCAGGAATCCACGCGCAAGATTTACAGAATTGCCTGTGTGAGTTTGACAAGTATGAAAGAGTACGGTTGGATCAAGGCCGAATGAAATCACGTTATAACGGGAGAATATGATGAATATTGATTTTAATAATCCTGTACTTTGGATAATAGGAATTGCGTGGGTTGCTCTGATTATGTATCAGATAGCACTCGTTATAAGAGATTACAGAAGGCATAAACGGGAGCTAGTAGAATGAAAACGATAACGGTTAAGAATGTAAACATCGCACTGGAAGCTGCACTGTGGCATCTTAAGGTTAGTGGTGTCGTGGCTGATTCGCGTAATGGTAAGGTGCTGATGGCGCCGACACCCGTAACAACCTGCTACCTGAAACCGACAGAGCGCGTACTGTTCAGTGCGATGCGTGACGCCAATCCATTCTTCCACCTGATGGAATCAATCTGGATGCTGGCAGGCCACAATGATGTCGCATTTCCGAACCGCTATGCTAGTCAGATAGCAGCATACTCAGATGGTGGCATTGTACTGTACGGCGCATACGGACATAGATGGCGCAGCGCATTTGGCAAAGATCAACTATCCATGCTCATCAAAACGCTTACTAAAAATCCGCACACTAGACGCGCAGTGCTGGCTATGTGGGACGGTGGTCGTGATTTGTGGGCGGCGGATGCTGACAGTTTAGACGTGCCGTGCAACACACACGCGTACTTCTCAGCAGTGCATGGAAAACTGGATATGACGGTGTGTTGTCGCAGCAATGATGCGGTGTGGGGCGCGTATGGCGCGAATGCGGTTCACTTCTCTATGCTACAACAATTCATTGCAGAGGCGGTAGGTATACCGGTTGGTGTATATTACCAGATGAGTAACAATCTGCATATCTACATAGAACGTCCAGATGTACAGCGGTTATTTGTAAATGATATCGGTGATATTCGGTACCTGCCTGACGACAGATATAATAGTTATACACATATGGAACCAGTGCAGTTAATACAGCCACAGGAACGCTGGGAAGATTTCTTGATAGATGCCGAAGTCTTCCTGTCAGATCCAGATGGTGACACTATATTCATGACTGAATATTTCAATGATGTAGTTGCACCAATGCAGATAGCACACTCTGCGTACAAGGTAGGAGATTCTGCAGGTGCGTACGCAGCAGCATGTAACATCGCTGCGTTTGATTGGCGCATTGCGTGCATTGAGTGGCTGAACAGGAGAACAAACAGGAGGACACTGAAATGAATTACTGGGGATTGTTGTACGTGGTATCATCATCAGTTCTTATTGGGTGTATTATTGTGCGGCTGTACAACAAGCCGTACGATCCAAATGACTGTAGATCACGAGAAGAGGAGTATTAAATTGAGAGAGCAACTTGAGTTCATACTGGCAGGCGCGGCCGTAAAACGCTTTCACACGATACATACTATTCATTCACAGAATATCGCAGAGCATAGTTGGGGTGTTGCGTGGCTGTGCTATTTATTGACTGATGAGCAGCCAAGAGCGGAATTATTAATTGCTGCTATGGAACACGACCTACCTGAGCATGTAACAGGTGATATGCCAGCACCCGCAAAGAGATCTATGAATCTGCATAAACTGTTCAAAGAAGCAGAAGAGGAAGCGATGGCGTGCGCAGGCTTCGCTGACCGCGAATTGACAGATGAAGAATTGAAGGTGTTGAAGTTCGCAGATACGGTAGACCTTATGCTGTTCTGCATACGTGATATGTCAATGGGTAGTCTGCACACAAAGCCGGTGTATAAGAATTGTCTGTTGTATGTGGAAGAGCTTCGTCCATATACAGATAAGATGTCTGAAATGTTAACTATCATAGGAGTAATGTATGAACATTGCAAACGATAAGCAGGTAGCAGGGCAGCACTATGAAAGCACGGTACAGCACTGGGATTATGCGACGTATATGTTCGGTACTGGGTATTTGCGTGGGCAGGTTACCAAGTATCTGTGTCGCTGGCGCAAGAAGAACGGTCTGCAAGACTTAGAGAAGGCGCTGCACTTTCTGCAGAAGCTGCGTGAGGTGGCTGCTATCGGCAACACACCTGTAGTCACGCACGCAGAGTTCGTACGTGCTAATGCAATACCAGCAGAAGAGGCAGAGATAATCGCGCTGGTGGCTGCTGCTAATTACCAAGATCTTGCGCGTGCAACTGATAAGCTGGAGGTGCTGATTGCGCACGCCAAGGCAGAAGAACCGCAGGCGCATGGCTATGTTAAGCAGGATGCATCATGAACAAGACAGCGTTCGCTCACCGCCTGCGCAGCGCGATGCAGACCGAAAATATAACGAGTGCAGAATTGGCACGACGCACCGGCATAGACAAGACAAACATAAGCCATCTTGTTACCGGAGATCGTGCGCCGTCAATGGGTACGCTGAGTAGATTACTGGTGTCATTGCCGAATGTTAGTGCTCGTTGGTTGGTAACTGGTGAGACATAAGGAGAATGCAATGTTAATAGATAATAATAGAATGATAGCCTGCCCGCTTTGCTATACACTGCATAAGTGCGACATGCAGAATGAGGCCTATCGAAATTACATGTACTGCGTAAATTGTGACGCACCGTTTGTATATTTTGTGGAAGAGCACATGACTACCGATGATGCCCAACCATGTAACTTAAAACGCCCAGACTCAGAATGGGAAATGCCGGTGTTACCCGCGCTGGCACTGATTGTGGTTTCTGTAGGTATTGTATATGCAGTGTTTACGGGTGTTCGTTGGTGGATGCTTGTGAGAGGATGGTTATGATGCAGGATTATTTTATGTTTATGCTGACTATGCTGACCACATTCTGGAAGCCTATAGTGTGCGTTATCGTGCTTGCCGGTGTGTGCAGTTATGCCGCTCTTAATTTCTTGGGGTGGCACTGCGGCACGGAAGACCAATCCATTGACGTGAACCACTCGAGGAGGATGAAATGAATACACGAGCTGACGGTGCTCTAGTCGTCCCTTCAGCAGAAGGTATGGTTGATATATTGTCTGCAATAAAGGCAGCGCAGAAGGTAGGCAAGTGGACAATGATTGCGCCTGATGGCAGAGTATGGATGAACGCTGACCCGGTGATTCTCTTTGCGGCATTGGCCGCAATCATGCGCGGCGAACAACTTAGATTCGGAGATAATTAAAATGATGCTGCATAGAGACTATTACGTAATCTGTCCGCATTGTGGAGCACATCGGCACAACATCGAGCTGTCGGTGCTGCATGACAATCTTCTTTGCTGTTGGGTATGTTGTAAGCTGTTTGGCTATACCGTAGGAGACTTGATAGAGGAGCAGACCAGCGACCATCGGCAGCAGATGGAAGCCTTATGCGAGTATGAACAGAAGCGAGCACTTAGGCAATTGAAGTGGATTATGATTACGTGCTTGGTTATTGCGATCATCGTTGCTTGGCTAATTATTGAGTAACCGCGCCAGTCGGATACTGGCAATTTGTAGAGGAGAACGAAATGAAATATTTTATTGGTTTAGTGGCGGTGTTGTACCTAATACTTGCCGTGATGCTGTTCGCACCACGTGCACACGCTGATACGATGGAAAAGACCGTAGGCACGTATATCAATTTTCAAGACAGGTCAGCAATCATGGTTAGAGAATATGAAGATATGACTACTCATCAACATTGGGTAAGTCTGTTCATAATAGATAGGAGCGGTATCAATAAGATTGCAGTTACGAAGATACACCCGCAGGGAATGTCCGAACTGACTGGTTTGATTGACAAAGCGAATACGTTAATTAAACAGAAATAATATCATGAATGTGTTAGAAGAGTTGAGGCCGCCCACTTACTCAGGGCGGCTTTTTATTTTCTAACTTCAACTCCATCTGTTATGAGCAGCCGCTGGAGATTGTCAAGTCGGACAGCAGCAAGGCGGCAGGCTTCAGGATTGTACTTGCTGACATATCCGTCAGCAATGCTGGGTCCGGCGGTATCATGTCTTCCGCTGGAATTACTAACGGCTTTGGACACGGTACACTTACCATTGACGACGCGCACCCGCTCAACGACATTAGGATTATTAGTATAGTACTCGTGAACAGCTTTGACGGCTGCTGTGACATCTTCATTTGACGCATGGTAATCTCCTTCTATCTTTAGATCAGCGGCCTTTGTAGCGGCAACCTGCGCAGACGCTGCGCCTTTCACTTCACCTCTGTATTCGGTCAGGTTGGCGCGCTCATAGAGCATTCCACCTGCCCACAGCGCAGCACCGGCAACAGCACCGGCAGCGAGCTTGTAGTACCACGGTATTACTGACAGGCCAATCATTTGACACCTCCAATGCGGTTATAATGCTATTATTGCGCTACGCAGGACGGATCCTGGCACGTCTGCGCGGTTGCGTGCTCACAACCCTGTGTGCTCCCTTGTCAGCTCCAGCGGAGGGCGCATATCAATTCACCTTTCGTTGGCCGAGCAGCACGCCTACACCGGCAAACAGCGCACCGGCGCCAATGCCAAACTCCTGCATCTTGAATGCATGGTCACTACTGGCATAAACTGAATATGCTGAGATGCCCACGTATGCAATGACGGTACCAAGCGCGGCCATTGCGCCATCATCCATTGTCCCGTCACCGTAAGACAAGCCACCTTTAATCCATGCAAACATTTTATTCACCCCACGAATATGTTACTGTAAACTTACCCCAACCGACTTGTTCCTTGATATGCGCGATGAGCTCAGCCAGTGTATCTTTGCTATGGAGTATGCCAAACTGCGCTACGCCATCCGGCCGAGTAACCTGCGCGTATCCATGACCGACTGCGGTGCAGCCATGAATCTGCGTCTTGTCGCCAACGGCTTCACCTGCCCATGTCGCATTGTGCAGCAGACAATCGAACCGACCATACTTATTCTCAAGGCGCACAACCTCACGGCCAAGGTTAGGTGAATACCAGATTGTGCCTGCGTAAGTCTCAGGGTCGCCATCGGGTGCAGGCTTGATGCAGGATATGCCGCGCTGGTTATCCGCCCACTGAAGCTCGAGGGTGTCAAATAGGAAGCCTGCACCGCTGTCACCTTTGCCCGGAGTGCCCTCGGCTGAGGTCTTGCTCTTGCTACGTACCACTTGAATATCCATGACAACTCCTTTTCTTAAAGTTAATTTACTATCACGGCGGATTGTATCGCGTAGTCGTTCATTATCGCTCTTATAACTGAGTACCATATCACACCTTCCGCCGGTCTATCATCTTTTCGATATTGTTAAACCGTTCGTCCAGGTACAGCCTGAAGTTGTTAATCAGGTGGTCCGTTGCCTTGCTGGTGTAATACTCTCTAGACACCAGAATCATAAAATCCGTCAATGCTGCGACGTCCTTGGTATGCAGCTCATAAAGTCCGTCAACCTGCTTCGCTATCTTTAAGTAAAGATAACTTGAGACTGCGACAATGATTGCAAGGGCAGCGGCTAAGAGAACAGCAACAATTTCGATTGGCATGATTCTGTCTCCTAGTGGATAGAACTATGGTTAACAACTATGCCCGCCAGATTCGGTTCAAACCGCCACGATTCTGTAAAGTCAAGCGCGGCCATGCAACTCTCAGAGCACATATACTTATCACTACTGGCACGAACAAATCCAAAACAGAATCTCACCTCTGCCCAGTAGTCGTACGCCTTACCTTCGTGTGCAGTAAACCACGCTCTCGCAGATGCTTCCCATGATGCAGGCAGCTGCACCACATCCCAATTCGAGTCGAATATAATGTACTTAAACCGCACCCCACCATCAAGCCATGACGATGAAGCGCTCTGTCCATCGCTGAATACTAGCTCCATGTGGCTGTATTTTCCGCAAGTCCACCAGCGCACAAAACGATTGTATAAGCCTGCCAATCCTGGTCGTGTTCCCTTGTAAAAAGCTGCTTTCATAATGTCTCCGCTAATTGGAATAGTCCATCAAGCTGTGCACTGGTCAGGCCAAGTGCTGTTGTCATTTGAGCCAGTAGTGGATTATCGCGCCGTACCACGCTAGAGCTTGCCCAAGTGATTTGAGCTTCTTGTCCGGCAGTGCCGGTCATGGCAGCTATGGCGGCATCCACTTGCGCAAGGTATCCTCCACGAAGCAGGACGATGCGCGCTTGACGCATAGTTACCTCGGTAGGAACGATTGGCGGAGGAGGAGGCGGCGTGACATACGCGGCAATCGTGCCAAGCGTCCCTGCAATGGCTTCTGCATACAAGTCTCGTCCTAGTTGCTCGCTGTCATCAGGCGATGCTGTGAATGGAATCCAGCCATAGATAGGGTGGTCGATTTCCATATCAACCGTACCGTGTGCGTTGTAAGCTAAGTTTCTTGCGTCCATGATTTTTCCTTATGAGATTCGCTGGAATAAAGCACCATATCTGGTAGCACCTGTTGAATCACCTGATATATTGCGCCACGTTCCAGACGGAGCAGTTGTACTAGCAATTATTCCTAGCGTAGAACTAACCATTATCCAATTTAGATTACTTCCAGCAGTTGTGGCATTTGAGGCTACAACCAGCGTACTTGTGAACATTAAGCCAATAGTCCCTACTCCTCCTGCTGCGGCATCTTTTGGTACCGCGATATTATCGGTATAAGTCCTGCCAAGCGTATACATCGCATCGGCGTATGCAGTTGTGGCAAGTTTGGTAGAGTTATTATTATTTGATTGCGTGATGGCGGTTGTTCCATCCTGAAATGCCGGTGTTGCACTACCTGCGCCGTATCCAAAGTTTGCGACAAGCTGCGTCATCTGCGTGCTGGTCAGCACTGCGCCGTAGCTGAAGGTTAATGCTGTCCATGCCATTATTTGAATCCTCCGTCAATAAATTCCATGACCGGTGCAAGACACTCAGGGCATAGGTTCGGGTTGGCAGTGCCATTGAGCTCCACTCCATGAATCGCACCCCACCCCTGCCAGCCTACATTCGGTACTGGTTCGGTTTGGGTCTTGTGACATTTGTCACATTCAATAGTTCTGGTGATTGCCATAGTGTTCTCCTTTAAGTTAACACATCGGATGAATCAAGCGAAGAGTAATCAAGCCTGAATACATTGGCGAGCATCGTCTGATTCATGTAATAAGTTTTAGTGCCTCCGTCAAGGTCGAGGTCCTCTGCCATGCAGCGATACGCCTGTGAAGAGATACCTAGTTGCGCATCGCTGTAGAGCAGAATATCACCGATGGTACTGGCGATGGCCTGAAGCGGTGTGGTCATTTGAAATGAGGGTAGTATGGTTTTTCCTGAAAATAATGTTCGCTGCACCAAGTTATTAGCTGACACTGAATCCACCAACCAGATATTAGTCTCCATTGAATTGTCTTGGTGAATACCATAACTGTTTACGCTTGGGGTATCAATGGCAGTTACGGTTATTCCATAGGACTGCGACGAAACATTATACAGCGCACCAACCGACATCTTATTTATAAGTCCAGTCATATCTAAAGTCACAAGAGTATCAATTACACTCGACTCGTCAAAGACTGATGTTGCCGAACTAGTAAGGTTGAAGCGGGCAAATTTTACCTTATTATTTTCTATGCCGATAGCAGACTGAGTCAGGTTACTTATCTTTTGCAATAGCTCCACAGGTTTCTGTCCGCTGAATGATGCCTGCATCTTAGTACTGTCTGCACTGAAGACGCTACTCCACGAACCAAAACTGGCATAGTCAATATCAGGGTTGCTGGTGCTGGTAATGGCAGACAATCCGCCATAACTCGTGCAGATATACCACGCCATATCCTGTACGGTGTAGTTTGAGCCAGTATAGTTTATCGGCGTGGTCGCATCTCCACATACCCGCGTTGCAAGGTTGATGAACTTATCAATCAGGGTCAGTTCGGCAATAGCGGAGCCATTGCCCGCAGCGGTTGACCCCTCACCTGCGCCGCCTCTTGATACACCATTATTGTACTGTACCGATTGGATGGTTCCGGCAAAGGTTGTGAGGTATTCGCCAGGAGCAAGCATTGAATTGTATGGGTCATAGGCTGCACTTTCTTCAGCCATCGCAAAATTACCGTAAATATAATAACCTGAGTTTGCATTTATCTGAATAATAAACCCTACTCCACATGAACCTACATAACCGCTGCTGAAGGTATGACTGAGTCTATATTCTGTTGGAATAGTTGGCATGGCGGTTATATAGGTATTACCCATATCTGACCAAATAGTGTTGTCGCCTATAGTTAGGTTAGCGGTCTCTGAATTGACTTGTGAAGAATCAGTCCATATAGTTGCGCGAAGATTAAATGTTCGTCCGGCAAGATTACTACCTCCTACATTAGGTGGAACATTGTTTAAATTGGCTACGCTACTGGTAGAGGTTAATTTGAAACCTCCAGCTACACTCGAACAAATACCCCGCCAAGTAACCCACGAAGCACTCAACCAATTTTCTGCACTGGGTAATAAATTTTTAGAGCTGAATCCGATGTTCAGTTTGCATGACGAGTTTAGCAGGGATGGGTTGGTCATCAGCATATTCAATGCGCCATCATCATTAGATAGGTTGATGACCACGGTTGAAGGGTTGATGTTATTCCATGTGCGACTTACCGTAGGCCATGCAGTCACGCGTGGGGCATGGTCGCTTGTGCCGATGAGCAACTGCCTAGACCATGCTGCTAGCGGGTCCGCTGCGGCTGCTTGGTAAGCGGATGAGACGTTATACATCTATTCAGCCTCCAGTTGGATAGTGCCCATGAACTGGTCAGTGTAGGGTTGAATAAATTGGTCGATTGGCGCTGTTGGATTAACCAGCGCACCAGAGCAGACCAGCGCACCATTGAAGTCATATAAGCTCAGCCTGATGTTTGCGTTCCACCATGAGTTGACCACGCACCTGTCAGACGAACTGACGAACTGCACAGTGAACTCACATCGTGCATATGAGCCAAAAATATAGGCGTACCGTACACCGTTGCGTGAACGATTGCTTGTGGCAATCTTGCGATCGTCCATCTTCAAGTCCCACTCAGGGTTCATGCTGACGACCGATATTCCATCTGTTAGTGTGTAAGCTGGCATGGTTTATTTTTTCTGCATGGCAAAGTTAGGACGGCGACCCATTTTGTACATCTCATTCAGCGCGTCAATAACTGGCTGTCCGAGTTTATTGCGCAGGTCAATCTTGTTCATCGTTGCGAACGCTCCAGTGTTCGTCGCTTTCTCCATGATGTGAATGTGCACTGCTCCAATAGTGACCGCTCCTCCACCGCCCTGACCACCTTTTTGCAAGGCGCTGGTCAGGTCTGAGTTTTGATTCGGTGATAATACACGCTCACCTTTCTGCAACAGATAGGTTGATTCGGCTGGAATAAAATCCATACCACCGTGAGCGATACCGGTCGCCATGAATGACAGGCCGACTGCCTCGGCTGTTGCGGCTGCGGCCATTGCCACAGCGGGCGCAGCTATCAAACCAGCCGGACCCATCATTGCAGAATCGGCAAAGGCGGCTGTATAGACGACGCCTGCTTCATCAGAAATCTTACCAGTGGCGGCGGTATTCTCGAGAGTCATACCAAGTGCAGCATATACCGCCTGCTGAATGCCTAGTTCAACGAGCGAGGATATAATGTTCTTCACCGCAGTCTTGAGCACCGCATCCATCAAGGTCATAAAACTTGCACCATCCACCAACGCAGATGCAACCGCGTCACCAACACCCTTGCTCAAAGTATTGAAGGTATGCAGTAAGCCATCGGCTACCTGGAATGCTACTGACCCAAGTGTCTTTTGCTGATTGGCGTATAGCCGGTCAAGCGTGCTAGTCACTGAAGTCGCATGGTCTTTGTATTCCTGCATCCTAGTCTGTGCTAGCAGGAACTTATCAGCCTCGTTCTGCATGGCCTTTGAGACAGCTTGCGCTGAATCAGGAAAGCGGTCACCAAGGTCAATCAATTCTTGCATCGTACGTGAGAACTTCTCATACGGCGTTTCAGTTTCCTTTACGAGGTGAGCCTCTTCAGCCATATCTTTTTTATTCTGCTCTTGCGCATCGTGCAGGTCAGCGTATTGTTTTAGCGTAGTGAGCTGAGTCTTGATGGCTGCTTGCTGTTCTTCGTCTAAGCCTTTGGCAGTAAGAGTCGCCAGTTGCATGGATAAATCATATTGTTTGACCTGATCAGCACTCATCCCGAATGCCATTACCTGACCCTGTGCGGAAGTGGCTGCTTCTGTTACTTTCTTGAGCAGTTCGTCATACGACTTAGTTAAGTCTGCATTCGCCATCGCAATCGAATTGGCTGCGTCACGCTTGGCCTTTGCCGCCTTTGCTTCTTCAGCCGCAATGCTTTCCATCGTGCCGTCCAGTATTTCACCCATCTGAACTGCGTCATCTGCTATTTGTTTTGAGGCATCACTGAAGGTCGTGCTGATACCGACCGCTGCGGCGTTGAAGTGGTCACCTGCTGTCTTCCAAGCCTTGTCGGTCTGGTCTGCGCCGTCCATCATTATCTGTTTGGCATTGGTGAAGTGACCTTGTGCAACCTCAATCAACGCTGCACCAATAGTACCAAGAGAGGTCACTACCGCATCGAATATGCCGCCCATACCTTCTTCAAAATCGTACAATATCATGGCAACATTTTTTATGGCAACTGCCAGAATTGCAATCGTGTCTACCACGAGAATCGTCACAACTACCAGTGCCTTGAATGAAGCATACAGTACACCGGCAAGCACATCCATCGTACCTGATTCCTTAATCCACGCCACCGCGCTACTGGTCAGATGCTCAATGGTAGGTGATAGTTCAGCCATAGCTTTATTAACAGAACCTGTTATCGTCCAGCTCAGTTGCGTCAGGTTGTCATTTATCTGTCTAGATGATGCACCAAAGTCCGGACCAATCTGTTGGCCGAGGTCAATGGCTGCTTGCTGCATCCTCTTCATACCTTCACTGCCTTCATTCAGTCCTGGCACCATTGATATACCACCACGACCCAATATCATAACAGCAACCGCTGTCTTATTGGCATCATCTGCAGTATTGGCAAAGACATCAGCCAATTTCAGCATGGCTTCCTGTGGATCTTTTGTAGCAATACCTAGCGCCTCCAATTCCTTGGATGCGGGCGTGACGCTGTTATCAGCCAGCGACTTGCCAAGGAACTTATATGCCGCCTGTAGACTATCAGTACTGACCCCAGCCATTGACATCGCAGCAGCCATTGATGAGAACGTATCAATGCTGACTTCGGCACGCTGCGCCGCGAAATACATCGCTTCGGCATTATCCAAAGATGCAGCAGCCAGTTCTTTCAGCTTTTCAATAGGGTACGCGGCAACGACCGCCTCGAACCCGAGCTTCAATATCTCAAGACTGCTATTCAGCTTGTCAAATACTGCGCTGAAGTCATCTATGCCGCGTATCGAGAACTCTACATTATTACTCACGGGTCGCTCCTTGCCTTGTTTATCTCACTGGTTATGACATCCCATATTTCAACCAGTAACCACAACTGCTCAGAATAACTACCACCATCAGGCCATTCAATTCGGTCAGTGCCATTATGGGTGTGCTTGTACATCAACCACCACTGACTGAACTCCAGCCCGCCTAAGTAGAACTTGCTTGCTCGCCTGACCCCACGACATTGCTTGGAGCAGGCGACTCTAAGTTTTTTACTTCTGCGCCCACCGAGCTTGCTCTAATGAGCTCAGCTAATAGCTGTCCGATAAGGCGCGAAAAATAAGACTCCTTCGCAACTTCCATGAATTCACCTACACCAAATGGTAGGCCATCGCCTTTGGTCATGCCTTCGATATTCGTGATGTACTTCGGAAAGATGTCAGCCGTGAGTTTGCTCATCTCAGCATTACCTCCAGTAAACACCAGCATCTTTTTTTCTGCATCATAGTGACTCATAATCACCGCCATGTCATCGGCAAGTAGTCGGTTTACCGTTACCACTATGCTGTCGCCATCAAACACGATGGCAGGCAGCTTAACTTCCTTTGTCCAGCTTCCCATGATACCCTCCTAACTAGTATGCCGCTTTTGAATTAACCAGTGTCAGCGTGCAGGAGCAGGCCGAACCTACGTTGTACGCGCCAGCACCTTTGAATGATACTGACAATTCGCCTGCACTTGGTATTCCTTGTGGGAAGTCCGTGAACAGGAAACTCGGCACATCAATGGTAAGTGCTTCGTTATACCCCGAAGAAATATTCAGCGCACCAACCATATTCACCACGAGACGTTGTTGAGTCTGCGAGATAAAGTTTTGAAGGTCAATCTGATTGTCGAATAAGAGTGTGCCTGACACACTAACAACCCGAGCACCACCGCGTTTGATGCGATTTGGAAAATGATTACCGTCACCTATCGTTTGCTTTGCTGTCAGATTATTTTTGAATGAGAACGTCAAACTTTCCATGTTGACACGCGCTACTCCTGCAATGGATGTAGAAGCGACAGACCAATCTATCGGAGCGTTAGTCAAGTAAGCAGGTGCAAGCGTGGCAAGTTGGCCGTATGTGCCACCAACCACTGTAAGCTTCGCAGTTGCCAGCGCACCATTCGCAATTACGAGATCAAGCTGTTCTCCACACAGGTCAGAATACAACTGCGCTGAACCGCCATCTCCCATGTACTTGTGATAGGTGAATGGTTGCTCTGCAGACAATGGATTATGATCTGTGGTGCGCGGCTTGAATGTATGCGTAAACACTGTGCCGCTGGCGCTGTCTGTCCTTGCCATCACAGCAGTCAGGAATGTACCAACTGATATTCCATCAACCTCCATCAGAATATCACCACCGACAGTTACGACACCCGGACGATAATCACCCTCGTCGTATATTGCGCGCATACCTTTGCGAACTATCTCAGCTTGCTTAAGACTGATGGTGTCACTGATGGGCTGAAGCCAGTTATAAGAACCTACTGCTACGACTGCACCAAGTCCATAACTGGACTGAAACGCAATCCCTAATTTTGCATCCATCCCGTAGCTCATGCTGTTTCTCCTTTAATTGAATCGATTGGTGTGTAGCTCGGCTCTGCGTTACCGCCATATCGTGCAGTATTCTCATCAGGCACCATCGTTACATCATATCCGGCATCAGACAACCTTTTGGCGACGTCAGCCGATACTTCGTCGCCATTTAGAAAGACACCAATGTTCGGTACCATTCCGTTACTACCATTGTAAATATGCTTCATGCTGACCTTACCTCCATCTGTAGTTTAATTAAAACCTGCGGCATAAATAAACTGCCACTCTCATCAGTGTCGAACTGTACATACCGATATTCACGTGTTACGCCAATTACTCTAGCACCACCAACCCCAAGCGTCAGGTCTAGGTCAATTACCGCAAGTACGGCTTGAATCAAAGTTTCTAATTGATCACTTGCTACCTGACCATCACCACTGAAATCCATAGTTTGAATTATCACCTGTGGTTCAGCAGTGTTATTCCAGCGCGCAGGTCCAGCACCTAGTGTCTTCGGCTTACTGCCAACAGTGCCCGGATATATACCCAACCAAGGACACCTTCCTGGATCCATGTTCATGCGCTGCCCGCGTTCAACTGTCACACCAATAAGAGTTGCGCTCGCCGCATTGAATGCCGTTTGTAGCGCTCTTGTTAATATGCCTTCGTCAATCATGACGCCATCCTCTTCAACACGGTGAACGCCCATTCATTGAAAATCAACTTGACGTCAGTCGCTACTTCTTCCTCTACTGGCACCTGTCTGCGCGGTGGCATAAAGCGCGTACCATCATTCAGGTACTCTGGAAATGGCGCACCGCTTGCACTGACCATGTCTGTACCCACGCCTGCATCATGCCCGCGTACAAAAGGCAGGTATGATAATCGTAAAGCGCCGGAATCCATCAACAGCTTGGCACTAGCGTTAACGTAGTGCCTGCCATCTGTCGTGGAACCACCCGTGCCCTTGCTAACTAGCCTGCCACCATACTTAAAGGCTGCCCACCCGCCTACATTGCCACCGCTGGACTGGAAGTTCTTCTGCACCCAACGGTCAAGGAACGCGGCTATCTGCGCAAGCGGCACAGAGTCATTCTTCAATGCTGCTCGCGCTTCTGCCGCCTTTTCCTTGAAGGTATCTATCTGTGAGGTTTCAAATTGGATTGACACTAGAATGCCTCCACAGTTGGGTCGCCACGTGCAGCATTTTCGTCAATCAGCATATCACTACTAACGGCCATCATACTCAAGTCTCCCATACCGAATGTAGGCGGGTAATTCATGGTGCTTGACCACACAGGGTCGCCAGTAGGAACCTGCGCAACAGTGCCAGCAATAGTCACCATCTGCATAAGTCCACTTTTCAATGCGGTAATTTTATCAGCGAGAACGGTTGCCAGCGTCTTACCTTTCAATACCTGCCGTGATTGTATGTTCTGCACATACAGCGCATCAATAACTAGATCCTTTGCTGTCACATTGGTGTTGCTGAATGGTATAGAGAACTGACTAGCAAGTGATCCATGAACAAAGCCTTCCGCCTGCGCAATAAGATTATTTTGTATATCAGGACTTGCGGCAGCGGGAAGCTTGGCAAGTTCAGGATATCGTGCCGTAGCTTCGCTCCATCCATTTGAACCTGAAGAACCTAATATGAATGACATGTACGACCTCCTACTTAAAAATACTTAGAATCGAAATCCGTCAATTTGTCATCAGCTATGGACAGCATCAATTTAGCAACATGGCTCTTATTTAGAAAGTGCCCTTGAATAATTGGTGCTCTGTCAACATGCACACCACCATTCAACTTCGATGCGTCTACAGAGAACCCAAAATCAAATCCGCCACCCTTTATCTGCACAAGTGTAGAATAAAACCCAAGTGCGTCTACGGTGATACGCATATTACCACTTGCAAGCAGCTCTTCCCACAACTTGATACCTTCATCAGCACGCGCTGCAAATACAACTGGATTTGCGCACTTGTCCTCTATGTCATATTGACACATCTGTGCGAGGTCACGTATCCAAAGAAACTTACCAAGCATCCGCTCGGGCAGTTCTTTACGGTCACGTTCAAGTAATGAAAGGTTACGCGAAAATCTTTGCTTGCGCACCGCGTCATTCTTATAACCGTAGTGTGCAATCTCAACTCCACCAAGCAACATTACCTGACCCAAGCCATCGTTCATTTTTATTTCAGGATGCTCGTGCACACATCCGAAGAACTGAATGCCTTTGCCGTTTCTGAATATGCGACATGGCAAGTCAACCTTGATTACGGCCATTGGAACTGTACTAAAATGATGCTGCTTGATAGCAAAGCCGTTGAACTGATTATTACGCAGATAATGCGGTAGCTGATTGCCATTTGTTAATACCTCATCTGAATCTATCCACAGCACCCAGTCACAAGATGCCTTATCTATTGTTTCGTTGCGCGCTGCCGCAAAGCCAATCTCAGATATTGGTTCATCACCAACAAAGATATGGAAAGCGACCAATGGATTATCCTCCACGATGCGATCAAGAATGCGAATGGTATTGTCGCGAGTGTATGGGTCAATGCGGATAATAACCTCTTGTACGAATGGCAAGATTGATTCCATGCATCGCTGAATATCCTGCTCAGCATCTCTGACAATCAGGCAGGCACTAAGTGTCTGGTCCGGCATTGTTTCACGAATCTTACGATTGTAGTTTATCGGATAGCTCGACTCAGTCGGCTTGGTAAAGGTAGTGATGAAACTGCCGAGCACTGAATCGAACATTGAACGACCACTTGGTGCTGCCACTATGCTGTAATCAGGATGGTGGCCTAACATATCCGCAAGGTCTTGCCGTTCAAAGTGATGCAGGTGTGCGCGCCAGTATTTGTGCTCGCGATACCCTTGCGCTTCCCACGGACCGTATGGTGTGGTGATGACCATGCGTCCGACGTCGGTCAGGAAAGATGCCAGCGTATCAATCAACTCTTGCGGGTTGCCAACGTGCTCAACGACTTCGGCTGCAATGATGAGGTCAAAATTATTTTCGTCGCATAGCGCGGCAATTTCATGCACTTCATTCACCTGCACGAAACCGATGTTGGTCAGTCCTTCATCAACTGCCCACTTGGTTGCGGTGTCGATGTTAGACTGCGCAAGATCAGCACCAACAAAAGACAGATGAGGGAACAGCTTAGCAAGGGCAACAGTGTAATGACCGTGAGCGCAACCATAGTCAAGCACGCGAGAACCAGCAGGCAAGACACCAACCCGATTAGCGACAGTTTGAAAGCGCGTCGTGTGCGTGACATCTTCAGGTCCATACACTACACCCCTTTCCTTTTCGTATTGATAATATGCGGCATAATGCGCGGCGTATGTGTTGTGCCGATAGAACCCATACCCGAGTCTATACTCCTCTATCAGTTTGTTGCCAAGCAGTTGACCCCAACTTGTCGCCAAGCAGTTGACCCCATCCACCACTGCATTACCCTCACCGAGCACAGCCACGAACGGCACGATGTCACTATGCCGCATGAAGTGGTGAGCTAATGATAATACTTTAGCAGTGCTAAATATACCCTGCACCGTTTCGATAAGACTAGTGGCCGATATGTCCCAAGTTTTGGATTGCGCCGATTTCAACTGCGCCGCCTGAAGTTTGGCATAGTGTTGCACTCCATCTTTCAGCTTCGCCACGATACGCGGTATGTTCACCTTGCCATCAGCAAGCGGTATCAGCAGCACACCGGCATCTTTGCACGTCTCTGTAAGGGCCGCGTGCGCACTGCTGACCATTGGCAACCCCGCCGCCATCGCCTCCATTGCCGTGATGCAGGACACTTCATCGAAATCAGTTGGGTATATATGAGCGTAACACTGGCGCATCACATCAGCCAATTCCTTCTTGGTCAATGCTCCGAGGCGAGTAACATTCGGCAGTTTTTCGCAACGGTCATAAAGGAACTTGTAAAACTGCGCCATCTCAGAAGTGGTGTTCTCATATCCACACACATAGAGATGATAGTCAGGCGCGACCACTGCTAACTTTTCCATAATACCGCCTTCACCTACCAGATGGATAAGGCCGCGCTCAGGGCGCGATGAATACAGCAATGGCTTCTGAGTTTCATTTTCGCTCTTGACCACAAAGTCAATCTCGCCGCTGAACAATTCCAAGTCAACACCATTGCGTAATACGGCCACCGAATCTTTATCGACACCCCACGCCTTGACGACCTGCGCCTTATGCCATTCAGATACACACATAATGCGGTCAACATTCCACATCTGCGCTTGCACTGCGACCTTCTGCCGGACAAAACTTAGGTCATGCAGCCACCATAGGTTAATCTTGCTAGCCCACTTGCGCTCGAAGGCGTGTAGGCTGCGCTGTATAATACAAATGTCGTGCAGTGTATTTTCTGCATAGAACGTAAAGCGATTACCGAGCGGTGCAGCCTCAGATATATCACCCATCCATTCGTACTTGACACCGTCAAACTTTCCGGTGTCTTGTGAGTTGGTAAAGAGCGTTACGCTGTGACCTAGCTTGACCAGTTCTTTTGCAACGTAGTAAGCTGCTGTTTCAGAACCGCCAAGTGACTTGGTCTTTAGTGTATCGCCATTGAAAGGAATGCCGCCGCAGTGCATTACGATAAACATTATTATTCTCCTTTAGTGTGGTGCTGTTGAACTTCTGCTTCAATGGCCGCCAGTAAACTCTTACGGTTTTGTCCGGCTACTTCAACTGTTGACAGTGTCGTGAGATGATCCAGTTGCATTTCAGGAAACAGTGCGGTGATATCCGCGACAGTTTCTGTAAGTACGGTTGCTGCCCAGTCATTCAGATCTTTTTGATATGCTGCTTCATCGGCGGCTTTCTTACCCGCAACTTCCTTCGCTTGCTGTTCTGCTGCATCTGCTTCGGCAGTACTGGTGATGACGGAACTGAGTTGCTCGGTCGTCATCAATATTGCGTCTTCGGCGAAGCTCATCGGCTCGCGCTGCTTGCGCGCGAACTCTACTTCGTAATTCGGGTCAGTCCTATCTGGTGTTAGTGCCATGATGCCCTCCTTATTTCTTAGAACCAGTTGGTGACTGGGGTGGGATTGGAATGCCGGTGTGCTGTACTCCGGGAGAAGTCTTTCCTGGTACAGAAACCACTACTTTGTTCGTCGGCGTAGGGTGTGTCAGCTTGCCGAGACTATTTGTCTTTACCATGATTCTTGTCTCCTTTAAATTATTTACCATCTGGACGTTTGTCCAGTCCTTTTTCTACCAACATTGCAGCTACGTCGTCAACGTGCAGGCAGTCAATCATACACGCACCTTCTTTGATATTTTGGATAGGCGCAATGATACCGTTACAGTAATCATTGCCAGCGGTCGCGCTGTGCAGTACACCTAAATGCGTGATTTTGCCTTGGTGACCAATCTGCACTATGGTGTCGCCATTCTTTGCTTCTCTTCCATTTCGGTAGTGCATGTAATACTCCTTTGTAAAAAGCGGGTGCGATGCTCTGCACCCGTAAAAGCCTGCGGCAGCAGGAAAATAAAACAGCGACCTAGTGGTTGCTGTTCACGTTTGGCAACAGGAAGCCATACGACGCTCCTGTTATTTTTTCCGCTTGATAGTACCCGATTTCAATGTCTTGCGACTTCGTCTTCGTATCAAACGGATGGCGTTCAACCTGCATGTTAGGCAGTCCATCGTGCGCCCAACGGAATGCATAGCCGAGCGAAGGTTGCTCAACGCTTGGTGTCTGTGGTGCAAAGTACACCAGCACGTTGTCTTTCCAGACGGAAGCGAGAGACTCAGGTGCAGCCTCTTGCCCAACGTTCTGGTAAGCACCGCCAACAGTCACCATATCCACGCCAAGCAGATTTGCGGCCTGCACAGTTGATGGATATCCGCCGCCATTGTTCACACCGAAAATCAGGTTGCGGACAGTGGTGTCACGACGGAAACTCTTCCATGCGTCGATACCGAACACGATGCGATTCGGAGCTACACCGGTCGCGCCTTGTACATTGTCAATTGCTTGGTTGACATCCTTCAGTGGTGCGCCATTGGTACCAGCACCACCGGTCTGCCAGTTGGACGAAGGCGCAGCATACGAGCCAACGTTAGCACCGGAACACACCATCTTTGCGACACGGAATTCCCAGTCCATCAGCAGCTTATCCAGCAGATACGTGGCCTTGCCATTGATGAGGATTGCAAGCTGCATAGGATCGGCATTCATCATGTCTTCCATAACCGCTGCGGCTGCGAGCGCGTAGTTCGTGGCGAAGTAGTTGCCAGAACCGACGTTCTCAGTTACGCGCCGTGCTTGAGTACCAGGAGCACGAGTCGTGTCTTCAACGCGGGTGCGGTCAGCACGATCAAAGATCAGATACAAGTTGGATTGCTTGTCCACCTCGACGATCGGGAACAGCGTATCGGCAATGAAGCCGGTTGGCCGGTAACCCATAGCCATCTGTGAAAGCATGACATCGATATGGAGGTCGCGTCCAGTTGCACCGCCCCACGTCATGCTCATGTGACCTACCGTACCCGCGAAGGCACGATTGATCGTATCCATGACCATCAGGGCACTGACATAGACCAGCATGAGGAGATACTTGATATTGGTTTTCATGTCATCCCCCTTATGCTATGCCGCCGACGTTAGTCGGGACATTGACGAAGTTACCAATGAATTCCACAAGCGAACCAGAACTTGCGGCCTTCATTGCTTTGCCCACGATACCAGCACCGCTGGTCACGTTTGCAAGTAAGCAGCCTGATGTAGTTACCATCAGCTCTGCACCCAGCGTTATTGTTCCAGCACAGAACGCCTTCATGTGCCCCATGTAACCGACATGCATCGATTCACCCGATTTAGGATGATTGATAAGCACGCCGAGCGACATGGCATCACTGCCTACCAACGTGCCGTCAATTCCGACGATACGATATTGGCAAGCAGTAAGGTCGACGGTTGCTACCGCCGAGATGTGCTCGAAGTCTCCGAATGCAGACATTATTCACCTCCTTCTTGCAGCTTGGTGTAGGCCTCAGCAAGTGGCTTGTCACGCGCGAACAGGAGTTTCTGAGCTGCGAACAGATCAGGTGCTTCCTTCTTCGCGACGATTGCTTGACACTTTTCAAGGACGATGACATCTGGCGAGCGAGTGTCCGTGTCATTATCGGATTTGCCTTGCTTGCCCTGCGCACGACCGAAGGTATGTTTCTTACCACCTGCGACTAGCGCTTTGACATCATCCACCACGATGGCGTTAAGTGCGACGTCATCTTCTACGCGGAGCATCTTGGTAAATTGTCCGCGCTGTGCTGGGGTTATGAGGTCGGATTTCACGCCTTCCTCAAAAACAGCTAAGACTTCCGCACGCTTCGCGTCGGTCTTCGCTTTCTTTTGTGCTGCGTCGGCTGTGGCCGCATCAGTCGTGAACTTCGTTACCTTGACCGTCAGTTCCGCGTTGGCGGCAGTGAGCGTGGCGTTGGTAGCGGCAAGTGCAGTCATGTCAGTGGTCAGCTTGGCAACGGTTTTGGACAATGTTTCGAGGTCCAGTTCCATATCAGCATCTCCTTGTTTCTTGTTACCTGCGATTGCTGAGAACACTGCTTGACGACCCACGCTGAAGGCAGCGTCTCGGTTAAGGTAGTGCGTCAGATCTTTAAGAGTGTTGACTGCAGGAATGTCAGCGCCCAATAGTGCAACCCCAGACAAAACGGCTGGGTAATGATTACCTTTGTGTGTCACGTCGAAATCTAATTCAACTGATACGTTGTGATACAGTTTCTTGTCCATCGCAGTCATCACGATGGTTGGAATATCCGTTACATCAGCAATAAGTTTATCGCCTTCTACGGATAATGACTTGACCCAGCCAAGTGAAGGCTGACCATCAGTCATTCGTTGCTCCTTGTTATGACCGAACTTCAACGGTACTTTGTGGTTGTCACCAAGCGTATTGAACGCCGCAACTATACCATTCAGATCCTTCAACTTGAAGGTCATGCCGTTCCACTTACCTACTGCGAAAATCTCAATACGTTTGTCCATGATGACTCCCTTAAAGATTGATTACCTGTAATTCAAAGCTGCGCTCGTTGGTGCGCCCCAAGTTAGTCACGATGCGATTGCTGACCTTCAGCACATAAGGCAACGGCCACGGCGCACCGCTGCCGACAAAACACATCGTCTGCATTGACGATATGCTAGATGAGGTAATTGCCAGCGCATCAGCAGAGAATACAGAAGTGCTGATGCCATCACCGCTGCTTATCCACTGTGACCAGTCGAAGCCATAGTCGAGAATTGCTGCTGGGTCTTTGTTATAATCTGCCATGTCAGTGTACCATGTAAAGTCGATTTTCAGCAGGTACGCGGCTGCGTCTGCTTGCACTTGTCAGTAGCTGTAACAGATAATTCGAGGTTGCATCGGGTTGCGTTGTCCACGGCACATCGACGGCGACACCTACGGCGGCATTGGCTTCGGTGTGGATGTATGGAGTAGCAACTAAGCCGAGTTCTAACTGATAGCCCCAAGCATAGATTCCAGAAGTGCCATTCCCATTATGAACGGGAGTTGTGGAACTATTAGAAGATGCTACATTTATATTTGCATTAGAACCGGAATTTTTCATAGCGGTAATCGTTATTCTCCACCACCCATTCCCAACATCAGTGCTGGTTGCAGTAGGTACTCCCCACGTACCACTTTTACCCAGTGCAGTTAATGCCCCAGTTGAGAGGTTAATCATCACAAATATGTCGCCGGATATATTGTCGCTTACATCTATCTGTGCAAAACTATACTCGGCGGCTTTAACATAGGCAGAAAAAGTCACCAAGCCGGTTGCACATAAACTTCCATTCTGTGCATTCCTATGAGTATTACTAGCAGTTAAGTCATCTATAATTTTGGCGGCGGTAGTGGTTCCATCTGGGGCTGTTGCGGAATTTAATGAAACTGTGCATCTATAATTAGTCCACACAACAGCATTCCCAAATCCTTGCGAGAACCTAAGTAAATTCTTCCTACTGCTCACCACATTGCGTTCCTGCCCCGCGCCGGTGCCACTTGTTATCTGCACAGTCGCGCCCAAACCGGAGTACACATCCTGTAAGGCTGATGCCAGCGTGTTCAATGTTAGCGAGCTGGCTGCACCGGCCTGCGCCGTACCGCTTTGCAGCAATGATAGCACGTCAAGACGGCCATTCAGGCGTTCCGACGGAACTATCTTGATGCGATTTTCTGCGGGTACGAGACAAAGATTCATATCATTCTTTCATGTGACAGGTCTTGCACAGCGAATACGGCTTACTGAACCACGTAGCAGGGTCACCGTCAATATGACCAATGATGCCATCCGTTCCCTGCCCATCAAAGCAGCAGGTGCCGAGGCGACCATCAGAAAAGACGATTGCTGCGGCAGTGTTCAGCCACATACACTTCATCTTAGGTGCGCTGACGAACCAGTCCACCTGTCCTGCCCAGTCTACTGCGGCAAGCGATGGGTCTGAACTGATGCCCGCCAACACACCGTGCTTCTTGAGCAGCTCAACAGCAAGTCCGGCCTTCTCAGGGCGGTGCAGTGAAACCCACACGCGCATGTCCGCATCACTCATCGCCTGCGCCATCTGTTCAGTCAGACCAACACCGTTGGTCGCCATCGTCAGGTCAACAGTAGGTAGCATCTTGCGTGCTAGCCAAACGAAATCAATGAACTCTGGATGCATTGTTGATTCACCAATGCCGCACAGGTTGAGCTCAGTCTGCGTACCTGCTGCTACGTATTGATTTGCGACATTAAGCGCACGCAAGAAAATATCTTGTGTCATATCTTGCTTGACACGTGGCATATGCGGATGCACACAATATTTACAGCGCAGGTTACACCGGCTGGTTATCTCAATCTGATGAATGCGGCGAATGAGTTTCACTTTCAGTCCTTTATGCTACACCGAGCGGTATGCATTGAAGCGTACCACTACTAGCAGCCATGTACGCAGACACCGGCGCGTTCTTTACATAATATGCGCGCGGTGGATACTCCAATGGAGAAAGCAATATATCCACAGCACTTGCGCCACTGCCGATTGCGATATACATCGCGGAGTTAGGTACGAACTGGTACGCTCCGTTCAGGTTGACCGAACTTACATTACCGCCTGATGCTACCGCTAGGTTGAGTGAACTACCTACCGCAGCAAGAAAGCCAAACGGAATTATTGAACCGTCTACACTTCTTGGGAATGGTACGTTTGGCATTTATGTCTCCTCTGATTATTGATGGTCATGGTTACACGTGGGTCTTGCGAAGCCGAAACCCTTTTGTGGTGACACCGTTGGTGGTTCGCTCGCAGTCCACGTGTCTCGTTGCGTCACTGGTATCAGCAGTGAGCGGCAGTTATAATGATTGGGCGGTGTGAATGTTGCCCATATCTCATCGTCAATAGGATAAATATCGCCATTCAGATCGCTGCATATTTCTGTTGTTCTGTCATCCATAATGGCGCTATACTCAAGCGCCTCTACGAAGCCATCAAGCGCAGGGTCGCTGAATGTCTGGTAGCGTGCCTCGTTGATTGCTTCAAAGCTGCTGGTACGCACGATGGTGCTGATGCGCGCTGCGGTATTCTTGACTGTTGTCGTGCCTAGTATATCCTCCACTGCTTGGTCAGTCAACATTCCTTCAGACTCAAGTTGCTTGTAAATCTGCTGCTGCATCTCAGCGCCTGTCTTGCTGGTCTTGATGCCCTCCATGATAATACTTTGGATAGTGGCTGCTGTTGCATTGCTGATATTGCCAGTGATGGTGAAGCCACGCGCAGCGAGGAACGCAGCAGCTTGGTCTTGCAGAGCGCGGTCATCTAGTGCGAACTTCTTCTGCCTGCTGGCCTTAGCTAGTTCACGACGAGCGTGGTCTACGCCTATCTTCCAAGAATCTTTGAGGCCTGATATCACGGCATCCTTCATCTTGCCAAGTTCAGACCGCGTGAATCCTATATTCTTAACGTCTGCCAGTGTAATATTGTCTAGGCCGGTTGTCATGCGCTTCACCGCATCACTGTTCACCAGCGCAATGTCATAGGAAGTTGTGTGTGCGCTATCATCAGACTGCCGCGCTATCACGGCAAAGTCCACACGCTTCATGGCACGGTCGAACGCTGCTTGTGGCACGAGCTTCGCCATCTGCTTGGTAGGATTGTTTGGGTCGTTCTCAATCTCGGTGGCTCCGGTAACGGTCTTCGCTTTGTGTACTGCCGCATTGCCGTGGTGCGTGGCAAGTGCGTCGTGAATCTCAGATACCGTACGCATACCCGCAGCTCGTGCACCTTGTGCGGCCTGTTCGTGCGCGTGCGCCGCTGCGATGTGATTCTCCACGCTGCCATCTGCCTCTGCTGCATCGCTTGCCGACTGCGCCGCGACTGCTTGGTCAAGGTATGCGGCCTCTGCCGTGCCTACTACAGCGTTACCGCCTTCTTCATCTATTAGTGTGGTGTCTGCGGCTGCTAGCAATGCGCGCATAGCTGCGATAGTTGCCTGTGAAGTGCCGACGACAGTGTGCTCTTGCACAGCGGGCGCTTTCTTGCCAACGATAGGCGCAGCAGGCGCGACAGGCTTACCATCAGGACCGAGTGGCAAAGGTTTACCATCAGGACCAACTTGTCCAGTGTCCTTAATAGCAGGACCACCGGCAAGAGCCAGAGGTGCTTGTGGTGTGAGTGGCTTGCCTTTGTCTGGCATCTCCAGCATGTCACGCACCGCTTCTTCATCCGTGTCGCTTGCCTGCACTGCACCGGCAGTAACCAAGTCAGTCCACGTCTTCAGCAGCGTCATCTTGGACTTCTCGCTGATAGGTGCGAACTTCAACTTAGGATACATGCCGTCACCCCAATTCAAGTCACCTAGTTCTGCAAACAGCTTATCGTTGAGTATGTCTTCAAGACGTGCGGTGTCGGCTTCCAGCGTCCACAAGAACGCTTCCAGTTGTGTGTCAGCCTGCGCCAGACTGCCGTGCTGCCCTTGCTCACTGATGCCCAACAAATTAGGTACGAGCAGCGACTTCGCAATGGCCTTGTCACATTGCGCAATCGTCAGCAGATACATATCAGTGGTCGCACCTTCCACAACATTGATATCTATGCCTGAGGGCACTATCATGGAGGACTTGGTGTGTATGTTGGTTAGTGACGCTTGCAGATTGGCGTACTCTGGTGACTGTGGGTTGAGTGATTTACCAGCTGCGGGTTGCGCCCAGATGAAGCCACCGGCAAAGCGCTCAAGATGGATGTTCTGAAACTTGATTATCATGTCCTTACTGAAGTAGGCGCGATAGCATTCACGCAACTCTGAGCGACCGTACTGCTCATCCCACTCAGGATTCTGCACGAAGTGAATAAACTTATCAAGGTCAATGTCCTGCTCCTGACCATACATGCGCTGCGTCACGCGTATGACAGTGCCGTAAGGATCCAGATAGAAGTAAAACGATTCAGGCGGCTTCAGGCGCATGTGGTCAATACCCATCCACTGTTTTCCATCTACGACATTCAGCTTGTAAATTTTCTCAGTGAGACTGAATCCCATGTACATCGCAGACATAATACCGTTGATGGCGTCGTAGAACGAACCGGCCATCTGATTGATAGCTTCTCCGAACACCTTAATGCGTAGTGCGTTCTCATCATCGCTCAGTTCTTCATACTCACTATCAAACATCCATGCACGACTGGTGATGGCATCTCGTTTGAAGCGCACAACAGCCTTGACTTGTTCATCCTGCATCATCTTCTTGTATATCTTGTAACCCCTGCGCGACATCAAGTCGTCAGGATTGTACTTCGGGAAATCCTTACCTGCGTAAATGTTAGCGTAAGACCAACCAATGTCGTTCGTAGTATCTGCGCTTGCCGATTTGACATTGGCGTCCGGTGCTTGTGGGCCACCAACAGGACCTCTGAAATCCAATCCTCGGCCACTACCGAATGATAAGTTTATTTCACGACCGAAGAGTTTCATTTGCGCCCCATCATGTAGTCGTCAATCTTACGCGCAAGGTGCATGACCTTGTCGCACAGTTTAAGCATCGTATGCAGTACAGGATTAATCATCAGTCCCAACTTTCTGCGCTAGCCATCTCACCACACCCAACTACGTCCATCTGACTGGTAATAGTTGGTGCCTGTGTTGCGAACATCATTGCTATGCCGTCTGCCTTGTCCGGAGACTTCAGGTTGCGCTTCTTCATCGCTTCCTTCGTTTCCAGTTCCTCAAGGCGTTCGCTTCCTGGTTTACCACGCACGCTGCACATCTGCGCAGTGAAATCATCTAGCTCATCGGCTGCTGTGAATTCTTCAACGAACATAATCTGACCTTCACGATATGCATCACGCAGGCAGATGTAGGACTGAGTGCGCCGGTTGCGCCACTGCTTGATGTCGTCAGAACCTTCGCCGCCCTTGTACACAACTACGTTGTAACCGCGCTTGAGCAGTATACCCGCTGTGCCGGAGCCTACGCCAAGTGAATCCACAACAATGTCGTCACCGTTGATAGTGAGACCACCTATCTCGTTGAACATGCGCTCTGCGGCGTCTGCTGCTAGCACTGGCGACTCTGCTGTTGGAAAGTTGTACTCCTTCTGCTTCAAGATGTCAATGCCGGTCTCATACATGTCAGCACCGGTAATCTCTGTAAAGTCAACACCGCCATCAGCAACGTCCACTGTAACGCGCTTATGTTTGATGCTGCCGTCCATGCGACTTTCACGCACCAGCGCATCCATAACCCAACCATATGGAATCAACTGTGCTTCTGAATCTTCTGCGAACTCTCCATAGCAGCGAATCTTGACGACTGGCGAATCCTTGCCGTACTTGTCAACCATCTTCTGGACGTAGGCCTTGCTGACCCGCGTAGTCTTATCAAGGTCAACATGCACCTGATAATAATTCTTTGCCACCTTAGGGGTGTTGTGCGAACCGAAAAACGTGCCCTGATTCTTGGTAGGGTTACCGATGAGGATGAGGATTACGATAATGCCGGTGGACATCATGCCCTCAATCACTGGAAACATGTCTTCTGATACACCTGATGCTTCGTCTACGACAATCAGCATGTAGTCATCGTGATAACCGGCTAGGTTCTCCGGCTGACTTGCTGTCTCTGCAATGGCGCACCAGTCTTCGTCACCGAACCATACAATCTTAGTACTGTCTATCTTGATTGGTGCGCCGTACTCCTTGCCAGCATGAACGGTGATCTTGCGAAAGGCAGGCCACAGTCGTGTAGCAAGTTGCTTCTCTTTTGGCGCGGTGCAGATGATGCGTCCCTTGAACGATGCGTTGAACCAGTGCATAACCGTAGCAACCCAGAATGTCTTTCCGGGTCCGTGCATCGCACGTATGGTGAACATATTCTTTGCTTCGTGATTGTACTTGGTTGGAATGCCGACTGAATGCCGGTAAACATCTGCTACGGCGTCTAGTGATTCCTTCTGCCAGATATCAAGATAATACTTGTCACCGATAAGATTCAAAGCTTCTTCTGCGAACCAGACAGGTTCTCTGCGGATTCTCTCCAACTGATCTACTTCTGCTAGCATCAATGCTGCATCGTTCATTCAGTTGCCGCCTTGTTAAGTAGTTGTCGTAATTGAATTGCTTCGTTCGTAGAAAGGTTGCGCAAGTTAGCAGGGTCAAAGAAATTCAAGCTGTTACCTTCAGGATCTGAGAGCTCAACACCCTGCACCGCTTTCCCATCTACTCTGTCTGCCAGCATCTTCAGACACTCTCTGTCTCCTTCACCTGCCAACTTGAGCAGTTTGTTCGCAGCCTTGTAGAAGCGGCGCTGCTTCTCAGGAAGTGTGAGCTCTTCCTGTTTAATGATCTTCATAAGCTGCTCGTAGAACGGCTTCAGCTTACGGGGATTATTGTTTCCAGGCTGTCCGCCTCGGTTTGACATTCGACGCCCTGTTCATGTAATTGTTTACTCGCGCAATCATCAATCATTACATACTCATTTGACAAGTGCCATTTTCACAGATGACTATTATCGGGACTCCGCGCACCGCTGGCAGTCATAATCGTAGATGGTCCCTCCGCCGCTGTATCTTGTGGGGGTATACTATATCAAAATAGCGTTAAAATGTTCGTAATAACTGAACAAAACAAGGCATTGAACTGAAATTAGAACATCGCTGGGATACAATAATGGCGGGGATTACAAGCTGTTTATGTTCACATGTTCATATTATATATATATATATGTAACACATAGTAGATGTTAAAGACCATGGGTAGAATCGATGGTGAAAAATTGTGAACTGTGAACATTGTGAACATAGACAACTCGTGAATAGTAAACTGCCTGAGTAGCATCGTGCAAAGACCCACCAGCATTGGAACGCCGCGATCGGTTGTCAAAGCAAGGTTACGAGCGCACAATGCCTTCCGTTGGTTTACATTGTTTGGCGCTGCGCACCTTGTGTGAGAGTTAGCTCCTTTCGTCTAATAGTCGCACCGATGACAATGTAGGCCAACCCAGATTACGCCGGTCCGAAGGAGCTAACGGCGCACCACAAACAAACTCACGTAAGGAATTTTCAATGACACCCGCGCAATTAAAGAAGTCAATGCTAGACGACCTTCTTCGTTCTGGCCTATCAGAAGCAGATGCAAGGAAACTACAACTCTCAACCACACCACACGTACTATTACCGAAGACACCGGCCTACACAATTCCGTACTTTGACAGCAAGGGCAGGAAAACAAAGTTCTACCGTATACGATATCTAGGCACCACCTTAAAAGGCTTTGACCTTTTGTCTGGACGTAAGCCGCTGCGCTACAATCAACCTCTTGCAAGCATCAATGAAGTCTACATGCCTCCGTTCATTGACTGGCATACTTATCTACGCGGTAGCGATCCACTTATAATCACAGAAGGTGAGAAGAAGAGCGCCATAGCTACAAAGATGGGATTACCTACGCTTGGTCTTGGTGGTGTGTGGTGTTTCATGAGCAAGCGCGCAGGCGCATTGATGCTGCCAATATTTGAAGAACTTAATTGTAAAGATCGCGCGATATACATTTGTTTTGATAGCGATGCGGCAACTAACCCAGATATTCTATTGGCAGAGGCCACACTAGCAAAGCGTCTTGTAGAAAAGGGTGCGACGGTATTCATAGCGCGCATTCCACATGGTAAGCACAAGGTCGGCATAGATGACTACATGCTGCATCACGATGCAACCAAATTTCAACGTAACATTCTCAGCAAGGCATTTGAATACGCACCAAGTAAAGCATTGCACGAAATGAATCAGGAGTTTGTATACATACGCAGCATCGGAGCAGTGCATGATTACAAGCATTCAATGAGACACCTGCCTTATGCATTCGTCAATCATCAATACTCCAATAAATTTATTGTTACGCAAGCGATAGACAAAGACGGTAAACAGAAACTTGTACGCGCCAACGCCGCCAAGACGTGGATGGAATGGGAGCATCGTGCAGAACTGCTCGGTATAACTTACGCTCCTGGCAAGCCAGAGATATTCGAAGGTCAACTAAATACGTGGTCAGGGTGGGGCGTTACCAAGGCGCAGAGAGGTGATGTATCTCTATGGCACAGACTGCTAGACCATTTATTTGGAGATGATAAAGAATCACGTCAATGGTTTGAACGCTGGTGTGCGTACCCTATTCAACATCCTGGCTACAAGATGGCGACAGCCGTAGTAATGTGGGGTGTCAACACCGGCACGGGAAAGACGCTGTGCGGCCATACGCTGATGCGACTGTACGGTCGTAATGCCACGGAGGTGAAGGACAGCGATCTAGAAGATACGCGCTTTGCGTGGGCGGAGAACAAGCAGTTCGTTCTAGCTGACGACATCACCGGTCACAACAGCCGCAAGCTGGCAAACATATTCAAGACCATAATAACACAGAAGACCATACGCATCAATCAGAAGTACATTCCTAGCTACACCATCGCAGACACCATTAACTACTACTTCACTTCTAACGACCCTGACGCATTCTACCTAGATAACATGGACAGACGCTTTCTGGTGTGGGAGGTGCTGTGCAGCGCACTACCGGAAGAACTGCGCAGGCCGTTCGTAGAGTGGCGCGACAGTGATGCGGGCATAGAGGCGCTGTTCTATTATATGCTGAACCTGCCACTAGGAGACTTCGACCCGCAGGCCGCAGCACCGCTGACAGAAGCCAAGCGCGACATGATACACATCGGTAAGAGCGAACTGGGTGTGTGGGTGGACAAGCTGCGCACTTCGCCAGACAGCATACTGAATGGCAAGATGCGCGGTGATCTGTTCACGGCGGAGGCGCTTCACATGCTGTACGACCCGCTGGGCGTTAAGCGAGCTAGTTCCAATGCATTGGCACGCGAGCTCAAGCGTAGTGGCTTCTACAAACTGCAATACCAAAGCGGTAGAGCGCTTAATGTAAATGGTAGACAGCTACGTCTCTATGCTATACGCAATTCCGAGAAGTGGCGCACCGCCAAGTTGAATGAGGCGATACAACACTACACAGAGAACACACAACCATTGAAGGAGAAATTTTGATGGTGTACGTTGATGACATGCGCGCACCCTACAGGCGAATGATTATGTGTCACATGATAGCAGACACAGAAGCAGAACTGCACAAGATGGCTACTGCGATAGGCGTAGCGCGCAAGTGGTATCAGGGAGACCATTACGATATATGTCTGCAAATGCGCGCTAAGGCTGTGACCCTAGGTGCAGTTGAGATTACGCGCGTAGCACTGGGACGCATTGTAATCGCACAACGAAGGAGAACGAAATGAACTACCCTACTTATGTGTGGTTGGCAGCACTAATATACATTCTGCTGCTCAGATACAGGGTATGCAAGAAAGAGAACACCCGCAAAGCTAAAGCTGCGGAAAGATTAAGACGCTTTACTGAATGTGGTGCGCCGCAGCTAGCCATAAGAATAAAGAAAACAAAATGAAGAAAGATAATAACAATGTAATTCAGTTACATGATGACAAGGTGCTGATACCAAGCATTCCGAATGGTCAACCTTTCTGTTTTTTCTGCCACCACCCACGCAGGAAGAAAGAACTGATTAGCAGCATAGGCAAGAGCGTCACGATTTGTTTTGGGTGTGCGAAGAAAGGCAGTAAGCTACTACAAGGAGAATGAGATGGCTGATGTCATAGCGGAAGCAGCTTTGAATAATCTGTTGGTTGAAATGCAGGGTGAGTTACGAAAATTGCTGTATCTTCCGGCCATTAATTCTTATTTCTGGCATGGAGAAGGATCATTGTGCCACAAGAAGTTCAATGAATTAGTCAATGCACCATATACAACGCCTAATTCTCTATTCAATACTGCCATATTATATTCTATGCGAAGCCACAAAGGAAGAACAACATGACCAAGAAATCATACAAAAGGAAGGCTAGGAGCAAAATTGAAAAAGCAGACAGAGTACGGCGCTTCACTGAATGCGGTGCTGCACTGCGCGCACAGTCAACGCATCTGAGCAGTGATCTGAACAGCTTAATTATTAAGGCGTGCGGTGCATGGTCGTCTGTTATTGATGCTAGCGGTAATTTCAGTCTGGCGAATGCGCTTGACGCACAATGTAAGGAAGGTGATTTACGAAGAGCATGTTATGCACTGGAACAGCAACTCATACAAGTTAACAATAAGATAGTGGCAGATAGAACCGTATTTAATTTAGTACTTGCGCCAAGAGGAACATCTTGCCAAAAATGGTTAGCTGAGCATGATGCGAAGATGCTAGAAGATGCAGCTAGCATAATTTCTGCGATGTATCACCATGAATCTGCTTCTGCTCAATTACTTCGCCGCATGGCCGCTGAAATGAGAATAAGATGACTAAGCAACCATACATACCGTCGTACGCGGCAACACGCGCACGCATTCTTAACGCGGTGCATTACTTCCATCTGCTAGGTGTGCATAAGGGCAGCACTGCGCAGGACTTGCAATTAGCGCGCAAACGGTTGGCGATGCAGGTGCACCCAGATGTCAACAATGCACCTGACGCACATCTGCTGATGGCGCGCGTAAACGTGGCGTATACCGCACTAACAGATTGCCGCTTTCTATACCTAGCCACACTGGGCGGAAGAGAGTGCACCGCGTGCAGAGGCAACGGCTACACCATAAAGCAGAAAGGGTTTAACAGCACCATACACACCACCTGCACAGCATGTCTTGGTAGTGGGCGGCTGAGATGATAATAGTGGAAATTCAGATGCGCGTATACGATACTAAAGCACCACGCGTAGACTTGCGTCGTGTAATGACGTATAATCTTGCGGTGATGTGCTCCGGTGCACGTATTACTGGTAAGGAAATATTATGTCACACCGCCGCGCTTGATGCGCAGAAATTTTGGGATGACATGGTGCTGATGGGCGTTATGGAGAATGGCTTATGAAATGCATTGTGATAAACCTGCATTCGTCGCGCAAGCTGATACCTTCTAAACCGGCAGGCAGGCTATCATGCGATTTCTGCCACCAACCAAGGCCAAAGAAATATATGATAACCGGACAAGCAGGAACAGTAATATGCTTTGAATGTGTAGCGCTTGCCGTGCGCGTGCTGGAAACAAGTGCGCTAAACCTGCGCCAAACATGAGCATTGATTATGAACGAATCTAGATTTTATATCTATGCGCACTGTAGTCCTAGTGGAGAACCATTTTACATTGGAAAGGGCAGCGGTAATCGTGCATATGCTGTAAGAAGTTCACACTCTGTTGAATATGTAAATACTGTGATGCTGCACGGCAGAGAAAATGTAGTGGTATTCGTTTACATTTGCAAATCGGAAAGCCACGCGCTCAGATGTGAAGTGTGGATGATTGCTTATGGTAGTAGTCATGGTTGGCCTCTTGTAAATAAGACAATCGGTGGTAGCAGTGGTCCACACATCGCATCGCACTTCACAGAAGAAGAAAAGCGCGTAATATCAAGATGCATATCACGGGCACAGAAAAGAGCGTGGCGCAGACCTGGATATATGAAAAAGATTATGGTTATGCGGCGTGCTGAATGGGAAGTTCGCAGAACACAGCACAGAACGCATTGGCACGCAACCCAACAACAGCGGGCGTAAAACTCGTAAATTCAAGTCTGTTGTCTTTTGTAACAACTTCGCGCAAAATTCACTTTGTAGTTGCAACACCTTCAGTCATTTAGTCATTCAGATCCATAAACGAAAGGAGCTAGCATCATGAAATTCAAAATTCCCGCATCTCTTGCGGTGTGCGCTGATCTTCTCTACAAAACTCGTGAAGAGCGTTACAAGTTACAGAAACAGGCTACTGCGCTAGAAGAACAGGAAGGTCTTCTACGTGAGCACATCATAGCCACGCTGCCGAAGAGCAAGTCCACCGGCATTAGCGGCAAGGTAGCCACAGCCAAGATAGAATTGAAGACTATTGTAACAGTGGATAACTGGGACAAGCTGTACGC
>CAAGKR010097719.1_pt1 | contig 46577 bp, 41 predicted proteins | sample 2556971 | NCBI WGS metagenome assembly CAAGKR01 (sample SAMEA5207829, study PRJEB30636) | soil metagenome | biome: forest; feature: boreal; material: soil | place: USA | collected 2011-09 | depth 1 m | reverse complement strand
TCAACCCATAAGCCTCCCATGGTGTAATGGACCGCGGGGTAGATGCGCATGGGTACCTCATAGGGATTCTCGGCCGTTATCCGCTCGTACATCTCGAAGAGGTTGCCGTACTTCTCACGAATCACCGCAATACCTGATCGCTTCATCGCTTCCGCGAAATCCAGGTAGACGCCAAGACCGTGTTCACCGACGCCGCGGCCCTCGTCGCAGACTTCCTTGGCGGCGCGCGAGGCCACATCGCGGGGCACAAGATTGCCAAAGCTCGGATAGCGCCCCTCGAGATAATAGTCGCGCTCGTTTTCGGGAATCTGATTCGGCGGCCTTTTGTCTCCGTTTTGCGCGGGCACCCAGATGCGGCCATCGTTCCGCAACGACTCGCTCATGAGAGTAAGTTTTGATTGATAGTGACCCGTTACCGGAATGCACGTGGGATGGATCTGAGAAAAGCAGGGGTTGGCAAAGGCCGCACCGCGTTTGTAGGCACGCCAGATCGCGGTCGCGTTGCTGTTCTTTGCATTAGTCGAAAGATAGAAGACGTTGCCATAACCGCCCGTGGCGAGAACTACAGCGTCGGCCACATAGGATTCGATTCTGCCAGTCAGTAGATTGCGAGCCACGATGCCTCGCGCCTGGCCATCGATGACGACCAGATCAAGCATCTCGGTACGTGGATACATCTTGACCTGGCCCGCACGTATCTGGCGCTCGAGAGCCTGATACGCACCCAGCAGAAGTTGTTGTCCTGTCTGGCCGCGCGCATAGAAAGTGCGCGAGACCTGGGCCCCACCGAACGATCGGTTGTCCAATAACCCGCTGTACTCGCGCGCAAACGGCACGCCCTGCGCTGCGCATTGATCGATTATGTTCACGCTGAGCTGTGCCAGCCGATAGACGTTTGCTTCGCGTGAGCGAAAGTCGCCACCTTTCACTGTGTCATAAAAAAGGCGATAGATACTGTCGCCGTCGTTACGATAGTTCTTGGCAGCGTTGATACCCCCCTGGGCGGCTATGCTGTGGGCTCGCCGCGGGCTGTCGTGATAGCAGAAGCACAGAACCTGGTAGCCCAATTCGGCGAGCGAAGCTGCGGCCGACGCGCCTGCCAGGCCCGAGCCCACCATGATGATGGTGTGCTTGCGCTTGTTGGACGGATTAACCAACTTCATCTCGAAGCGATGGCGATCCCACCTTTGTTCGATTGGGCCAGAAGGTACTTTAGGATTCAGCTCCATTGCCGAAAGCCCTCTATGAAATGAAACCCAGCAGCACCGCTGCCGGGATCGCGATGAACCCTACCACCACGATTACCGTCAAGATGGTTGCCAGGGCGCGAATCAAACGATTGTATTTAGGATGATTGATGCCGAGAGACTCAAACATGCTCCACGCGCCATGATAAAGGTGGACCGAGAGGGCCAGCATGGCGATGATATAGATGACCGACACATACCATACGCGAAAGCCACTGATGACGTTGTGGTAGACATCCCCTTCAACAAAATCCGGGTGGACGGCGCCTGTCGTCATATGCAACAGATGGTAGACAATGAAGAGGCCAAGGAGCGGGCCGGTCCAACGCATCGTGCGCGACGCGAAATCAGAACCCACTGCGCGCCAACGTTTGTAACCAACAGGCCGGCTCTTTTGGCTGGTGCGCGCCAACTGGTAAGCGGCAACAATGTGTAAAACCACAGCAGCGATCAATATGCTACGCGCCGTCCATAAGAGACCGACGTTCGATTTCAACAGCGCCGCGTAAGCGTTAATCTTCTCCGCGCCCTCAAACACCTGCAGATTGCCCAACATGTGCGCTACGACATAGCCCACTCCGATGGCGCCAGTCAGGGCCATCACGACTTTCTTTCCGACCGTAGATCTCCAGAATGACAAAAGCCAGTGAGATCTCTTCTCCGCAGACATTGAAAATTCATCTACTGACATTGTTCAGGAAGGCCTTCAGAGATTGTCTAAGGCTGTATGCAAGCCGAGCCGTTTACTTTATCGCGGTGCTCGCCCTCGTTGTGAGCATGCTGGTGTTGTCGTATCTACTCGGACAACGTCATACCGAAAGTGCGACGGGAGAACCTTACGAATCAGGGATCGTGTCTACGGGCTCGTCGCGGCTCCGTTTCTCGGTAAAGTTCTATCGGGTTGCAATGCTGTTCGTGATCTTCGATCTCGAAGTAGCCTTCGTCATCGCCTGGGCCATTGCTTTCCGTGAATTAGGCTGGGCCGGTTATCTTGGGGTGTTATTTTTCATTGGTGTGCTTGTCGCTGCTCTCATTTACGAGTGGCGGCTCGGTGCTCTTGACTGGGGGCCAATGGGTCAGGAGCGAATCAAATAGGTCTTTTGATCCTAATCTTGGTGCCGAAGGGGGGACTCGAACCCCCACGAGTTACCTCACACGCCCCTCAAACGTGCGCGTCTGCCAGTTCCGCCACTTCGGCCCAGGTTGTCAGATAACAAATGTAACGCAAACCTTTAGTTTGCGGCGCACCGACTAAAGCCTGGGTGCTGGTTCAGGTTCAATATCTCATTAGCACCTCAGCAAGGTGAGTAGAGACTCTACTTCAATCCGAAAACCGTTCAAACGGTTTCACACTGTTGCTAGCTGTTATGATCACCTGCCTAAAGCCAGGAGATCATAAGATCAACTTTAGATGAATCTGAACCACTACTAAAGCCTGTGCTCCTTACCCCTATTTTGGTGACTTGCCTGGCGAAGCAGCCTTCGCGGGAACGGACGAAGTAGCAGGCACGGCAGCCGGAGCTACACTGGGTGCGGGAGACGATTGCGGTGCTGCTGTAGGCGTCGCTTCCGGAGCGGTCGACTGCAGAACAGAATGTGAACCCGTCACCGCCGGAAGAGAAAGCATTAAGGCTATGAGCATAAAGGCGGCGGCGCCGCCGATAGTAATTTTCGAGAGAATGCTTGCCGTGCCACGCGGACCAAATGCAGTGCTCGAGACGCTGCCGGAAAATAGATCGCCTGCACCGGATTTGCCGGGCTGCAGCAAAATGACCACGACCAGCACCATGCACGCCAGAATGAATAGTCCGTATAAAGTGTAACTTAGCAAATCAATTCTCCTCGTAAACCGTGAACCGTAAATCGTGAATCCTAAATCGTGAATAGAACACGTTAGGGTTAGGTTAAGTTTTGATCAGCAAGTGTTGAGTCGTGAATTTGCCGCTTTCTATTTACGATTCACGATTTACGATTTACGATTCACTATTTACCATTCACTGTCTTTCGTAGTTCACAATCTTCGCAAAACTGTCGGCTTTCAAACTGGCGCCACCCACCAGCGCGCCATCAATGTCTGTTTGCGACATCAAGCCGGCGATGTTTTCTGGCTTGACCGAACCGCCGTAAAGAATTCGCATGTCGCTCGCAACCTGATTGGAGTACCTATCCGCGAAAACGCGCCGGATAAACGCGTGCATTTCCTGCGCTTGCTCCGGCGTCGCTGTACGTCCCGTACCGATGGCCCAAACAGGCTCGTAGGCAACGATGATACGGTCGAGGTCTGAAGCTGTCAACCCCTTGAGCCCGCCGTTAAGCTGGCCACTTACAACGCGTTCTGCGATTTCCTGCTCCCTCTGGTCCAGACTCTCGCCAACACACAGGATCACGACAAGATCGGCAGCAAGCCCGGCCCGACATTTCTTATTGACCATCGAATCGGTCTCGAAATAGATTTGTCGTCGCTCTGAATGACCGACGATTACATATCTCGCACCCACATCGCGCAGCATGGAGGCAGTAACTTCGCCTGTATGCGCTCCCTCTTCCTTCTCGGTCGAACAATTCTGAGCGGCCACGCTGATGTTGGATCCTTCAAGACGATCCGCGACGATTTTTAACGCCGTGAAGGCTGGTGCGATGACGACGTCGCAATGATTCGCGTTAGCGACAAGCGGCTTCAAGGCAAGTGCCGTCTCAACGGCTTCGCCAAGCATCTTGTACATCTTCCAGTTTCCGGCAATTACGGGTTTTCTCATAAATGATTTGTACTTCGTGTTTAGTGCTTTGAGCTTCGTACTTTGTGCGTCGCCTATCTCAGATCCACGGTTTCCTGGGTTAGTAAAACAAAAACAAATCAAAGTACAAAGAACAAAGCTCAAAGTTCATTTATCGTTCAGCGCCGCCACCCCTGGCAATTCTTCGCCCGCAAGAAACTCGAGCGTAGCGCCACCTCCCGTTGAGATGTGGGTTATGCGATCGGCAACTCCAGCTTGCGTAACCGCCGCAACTGAATCGCCTCCACCCACAATCACTGTTGCACCGCGATCCGCAGCTTCTGCTACCGCGCGGGCGATGCCGATCGTTCCTTCGTTAAAGGGTGGTTCTTCAAAAACTCCCATTGGGCCATTCCAGATTATCGTGCGTGCATCGCGCAGGGCGTTGCCAAAATGCGCGACTGTTTCGACACCGATGTCCATTCCCGCGTGGCCCGCGTTTGTAAACTCGATCGGGATCGTCTTGGCAATGATCTTGTCGCCCTTCACAGGCTCGTAGCTGTCCACAACCTGATGGTCAGTCGGCAATAATAATTCGACGCCCTCTGCTACCGCCCGATTTTTAATCGCCAATGCCGTCTGGAGCATATCGTTTTCAACCAGTGACTTGCCGACAGTGAAGCCTTCAGCCTTGAAAAACGTGTAGGCCATAGCCCCGCCTATCAGGATCTTATCGACCTTGCGATCAATAAGAGCATTGATCACTGGAATCTTGTCCGAAACTTTCGCCCCTCCCAATATGGCCACAAACGGATGTTCAGGATTACTGATAACGCGACCCAGGTAATCCAACTCCTTCTGCATTAACAACCCTGCTGCGGCCCTGGCGACGTGTTTTGTAATGCCTGCGGTCGAGGCATGAGCACGATGCGCGGCGCCGAAAGCATCGTTGACGTATAAGTCGCAAAGGCTGGCTAACTTCTGAGCAAACGCGTCGTCGTTCTTTTCTTCTTCTTTGTGGAACCGAAGATTTTCGAGTAGCAGCACATCGCCATCCTGCATCGCGCTGACTTTCGATTCCGCCTCTTCGCCAACACAGTCTGTGGCAAAAGCGACCGGTTTACCGAGCAAACTCGAAAGGTGTTCAGCCACAGGCCTCAGGCTGTATTTCTCAACGCGCTCGCCTTTCGGCCGCCCCAGGTGCGAAGCGAGAATGACCCGGGCCCCGTTTTTTGTCGCATATTGGATCGTCGGCAAGGAAGCTTTGATTCGCGTGTCGTCTTCAACCTTACCTTCCTTCATAGGAACATTGAAGTCCACTCGAATGAAGACGCGCTTGCCTTTTAAATCGAGGTCTTTGATGGAAAGCTTCTTCATAGAAGTGACGAGTGACGAGTGACAAGTGACAAGAGAAGCAGGCTTTAGTCCCGTCACTTGTCACCCGTCACTTGTCACTGCTTTTAAAGCCCCTTCTGAGCAATGTACTTGACGAGGTCGCGAACGCGGCACGAATACCCCCACTCGTTATCGTACCAGGAAAGAATCTTCACCATTCGTCCATTGATAACTTTAGTGTACTCCGCATCCACGATTGAGGAGTTGGAATTCCCTTTGAAGTCGACTGAGACGAGCGGCTCTTCGGAGAACGCAAGAATCCCGCGTAGCTTTTCGTTTGCCGCATCCTTTAGAGCGCGGTTTACTTCCTCGGTGCTTGTGTCCTTCTCAACGTCCATGACGACGTCAACCAGCGAAACGTTTGGCGTGGGCACTCGCACGGAGATGCCGTCAAACTTACCCTTCAGTTCGGGCAGCACCAGCGCAACGGCCTTTGCCGCCCCAGTTGAAGTCGGAATCATCGAGAGCGCGGCTGCCCGCGCGCGGCGCAAATCCTTATGAGGTAAATCAAGCAGTTGCTGATCGTTTGTGTATGAGTGAATCGTGGTCATCTGGGCCGAGCGTATGCCAAACTTTTCATGAATCACTTTCGCGACCGGCGCCAGGCAGTTTGTCGTACACGAAGCGTTGGAGATCACATGGTGCTGCGCGGGCACATATTTTTCTTCATTAACTCCCAGGACAATCGTGATGTCTTCGTTCTTGGCGGGAGCCGAAATAATCACCTTCTTGACTGAGCCGCGCAGGTGCTTTTTTGCATCTTCTGCTTTGGTAAATCGGCCGGTAGACTCAATGACGATCTCGGCGCCCACTGATTCCCAGTCGATGGCAGCCGGGTCCTTCTCGGTAAAAACACGAAACTCGTCGTTATCAACCTTGATCCCGTTTTCGGTTGAGGTAATCTCATGGTCCAGGTTGCCAAGCACCGAATCATACTTGAGAAGGTATGCGAGTGTTTTCGTGTCCGTCAGATCATTTACGGCGACGAAATCGATGTCCGGATCACCGATTGAAGTGCGATAGATATTGCGTCCGATGCGACCAAAACCGTTGATGCCAACCTTCACCGCCATGCCTAAGCCTCCTGCCGATTATTCCAGCGCATCACTCCCGCCCTTCAGGAAGTCGGCAAGGCACACTTTGCTCTGCCGCATAGCCAAAAAGGATTGGAAAGTTGCTCTTGAGTAAAGAAGCCCAAGATTATGCGGCGAAGCTTTGAGTGTCAAGCCAGCGTCTCAGGGAACTTTTGATGGTGGCACGCGCATCCTGCGCGTGATTCAAGGGCGGGAGCCCCGTCCCACAAAAAGGATCTTTTTGAAACTGCATTGGTGCAAATTGCGTAGTAAAGACTTGATCGGACAAGACTTGTTTGCTAACAGTAGTGGCGCTTTCAACAAACAATGAATGATAAGTGAAGGAGTTTTTGGTGTGATGCTTATTCCTCGTCCTCTTGGGTTATTGAAGATGTTTTTGCTGACTGCCTTTTTGCTTGTCGGAAGCCAGGCGGCTTTTGCTCAGACGCCGGCAGCGACTCCGAGGCCCAGTCCCGCTGTGCGAGATGCGACCAGGCCGCCCGGAGCGGAGACCCAAAACCCAAGCGCGGCGCCGGGGACTCAGCAACCTCCTCCTCAGGCTCCGCCCGGAATCCAGCAGCTACCGCCGCAGGCTCCGCCAGGAATCCAGCAACCTCCGCCGCAAGCGCCGCCAGGAAATCCGAATGTGACGCCGCAAACGACGACGCCGCCCCCCGATACGGAACCGTCGACGATTCAGGAGCCACGCGAGCCCGCTTTTCCGACCGTGGAACAGAAGCCACTTCCGCCGATGCCAAATATGACCCGGCTTGGCGTAACCAGCGACAACACTTTGACACTTTCGCTCAACGATGCCGTCAAACGCGCGCTGGAGAACAACAACGATATTGAGATTGCGCGCGACGACGTGCGGCTTGCGGAAACTCAACTGCGCTCGCTGGAAGGGATCTACGATCCCCTGTTGAGCTTTACGCCACAGATTGACAAGCGCATTTCGCCACAGCAGAGCAGGTTTGCCGGTTCCACTACCGCCGGAACGATCTCAACCACAACTTATTCGATGAATCCGGCGGTCTCCAAGTTCTTTTCCACTGGAGGTGGTAGCTACGAACTGAGCTTCATAAACAGCAAGACAAAAACTAATTCGACGGCCAGCATTTTTAATCCTGTCTACTCGGGAAACCTTGGCCTGACTTTTACGCAACCACTTCTCCGCAACCGATCGATCGACAACAACCGCAGGCAGATTCGAATTCAGAAGAAACGGTTGGAGCAGTCAGATGCTGATTTTCGCTTGCGCACCATCGAAGTCATATCGCGCGTGCAGCAGGCTTACTGGGAATTGGTTTTTGCGCTCCGCGATGAGCAGAACCAACTCGCTAACCTCAATCTCTCGCGCGAAAACCTGCGACGCATAGAAGCACAAATCTCGGTGGGGACGAAGGCGCCACTCGATCGGGCGGAAGTACAAACCGAGCTGGCGAATCGTGAATCAACCCTACTGCTTTCGGTGCAAAACGTTTCAATCGCAGAAAACAATCTGAAACAACTAATCGCGAAAGACCCAACCGCGCCGGAATGGTCGGCGCAGCTTACTCCGACCGACACGCCGAAATTCGATACGGCGCCTGTTAATCTTAACGATGCGTTAAAGGTAGCGCGCGAAAACAGGCCTGAGCTTCGCCGGCTACGATTGCAGAACGATATTAACGGGATCGACATTCAATACTTCAGAAACCAGACACGCCCCCAAATCGATATCCAATCAACTCTCGCGACCACGGGACTGGCGGGAACCCCTCTGACGCGCATTGATCCCAGTACTGGTGAGCCCATTCTGCCACCTGGTAATCTAATCGGGGGCGACAGCAGGATGCTCGGTAACCTATTCGGTTTCGGCACGCGGAACGTAGTTGTCGGAGTTGCCATATCATTCCCCCTGCATAACCGCGCGGCAAAGGCGAACCTGGCCGGGGCACGCATTCAAGAAGAGCAGCTTGAAGCGTCGACGCGCTCGCAGGGTCAAGTAATCGAAGTTGACGTCCGCAACGCAGCTCAATCCGTCGAAACCGCTCGGCGCCGCGTATTGTCGGCGCGCGACGCGCTGGCAAACGCAGAGTTGCAACTCGAAGGTGAACAGCGGCTCTATCAAGTCGGGCGGTCAACTACCTTCTTACTGTTCCAGCGGGAAAACGCTTTGACGAACGCGCGCAATGCAGAGTTGCGTGCTGAGACCGATTACAACAAGGCGTTGGCCGACCTGCAACGCGCGACCTCTACGACGTTGCGGGCCAACAACATTATCGTTGACACGCCTACGCCTTAATAGCGCCGCATAGGGTAACGCAACTAGCCGGCGTAACCGGCCGGATGCCCGCCATTCCTCAAGCTGTTATGTCAGTACCACCCGCGGTAGTGGGTGGGTAATCTTGTTATGTCAGTACCACCCGCGATAGCGGATGGGTAGGGAAATTAGCACTCGCTCAAGGGTCTCACCAAAAGCGCCGTAGGCGCGCAATGTTTATAGCTCGGGCTTCATTATTTCGAAACTCTTTCGGAGCGGAGTGAAATGCCCGGCATTTCACTCCGCTCCGAAACCAAACCAGTCTGTCAGCACGCAACCTATAAACGCTTCGCCGCTACGCGGCTCTCTCTGAAGTGCCGACCTCAAACCGAATCACTACTCCAGGGATTGAGATCAGCGCCGCAAGTGGAATGAAATAATATACAATGCCTTTGGTATGCATCTTTCCCTGATAGCGGTCCTGCCTGACCTCAGCTTAATTCCCCTACCTTTCATATACGTCGTCGCCGGTGTCTTTGGCGCGATTATCGGCAGCTTTTTGAATGTAGTGATCCATCGGCTGCCGCGTGAGGAATCGATTGTTCTGCCAAGTTCCCGGTGCCCCTCGTGCGGTGCGAACATTTCTTTCTACGATAACGTGCCGGTCCTGAGTTACGTCGCTCTCCGCGGCCGTTGCAGATCGTGCAAGGCACACATCTCGACACGATATCCCGTGGTAGAAGCGCTCACTGCTTTTCTTTGGGTCGCAGTAGCCTGGCGCGATGGTCTAACCTTCGCGCTGCCGTTCGATCTCGTGTTTGTCAGCGCCATCACGGCCTTAATCTTTATTGACGCCGAACACATGATCCTGCCAAACGCGATTACCTATCCGGGGATCGCTTTTGCCATTATCGCGCGCCTTACACTTCCCTACGTTATCGGCCAGCCATACTTCGATGATCTGCCGATGCTGCTCAATGGGTTACTCGCAGGCATGCCGCTTTGGGCAGCATCGCTCGTCGGCGCGATCATTGGAGCGTTGGTTGGTGGTGGCTCTTTGTGGTTGATGGGTTGGACCTGGGAGAAACTGCGCGGTGTCGAGGCGATGGGTCTGGGCGATGTAAAGATGATGTTTATGGTCGGCGCCTATCTCGGATGGCGCCTCACGATTCTCAACATCTTCCTGGGGGTTTTATCCGGCTCCCTAATCGGGATCGCACTGATGATGAGGCAGCGTAAACACAACATGCAAATGCTGCTACCATTCGGGGTTTTCCTGGGTATCGGCGCCGTTGCCGCGCTCCTTATCGGATCACGGATCGTCGAGTGGTATGCTGGACAGTTCCTTTGATTGAATTTGGTCTTGGGCCTTTGGCCTTTGATCATTTCTTTCAGACTCCCCTTTTGACTGGAGTCATTTCAGCGGCGACAAGGTTCAGCTTCGAATGAATCAAAGACCCAAAACCAAAGGCCAAAGACCAACGATGCCAATCAGCAATCCGCAATCGCAAATCTAAAATCGTATGATGCGTTACGGAAACCGCTACCAATTCGGACTCTCGCTGCTAACCGGGTTCTTCCTACTCGCAACGTTGTTCGCCGTTTTGCTTTATGCGCTTTGGCCGGCGACGCCGGCCACCCGTGGCCCACTTCTCCTCGCAGCCTTCGTCGCCATTCTTCTTGGCAGCCTCCTCTGCATTCTTTTTTTCCTCCGCTGGGTGTTGCGTCCTTATCGACAACTTGTAGGTGAGGCAGAGAAGGCCTCTATTAAATCCCGGATCCCGAAATCCCAGGACGAGGCGGAATTCGTTTTGGAAACGTTTCAGTCGGTCGTAGGGCAACTTCAGGAGCAACGAAAAGCGCTCGAGGAATTAAGCACCCAGGCAAGCAAGCGCGCTGATTCCGCCGAGAAATTCAGCGAGCGAATCGTCGCCAGCGTGCCCTCAGGACTTATTGCGTTTGACGGAAGTGGACGCTCGATGGCCCTCAATGCCCCGGGTCGCGCGCTTCTCGACGTAGATGGAGCGGCCCTTGGTCAACCGGTTTCAACTATTCTTAAGAAGCTTCCTCAACTGGCTGCGATGGTCGAGCAATGTTTGCAAACGGGTAAGCTCTACCGGCGCGAAGAAATTGAAACGGTAACGTCAGAACAATTGCCGCGCCGGCTGGGCGCCACCGTGGCGCCTATTGATCTCGCGCTCGGCAAAGGTGAACGCGGTGCCCTTTGCTTATTGACTGACATCACAGAGGTCACGCAACTGCGCGAGCAGGTAGCTCTAAAAAAGAACCTGGAAAGTCTGGGCGAGATGTCGGCTGGTCTGGCTCACGAATTCAAAAACGCGATCGCTGCGCTTCATGGTTACGTGCAGCTGCTACAGAGTCTGGAGTTGGATGAAACGGCACGCGGCACCGCATCTTCACTGCTGAATGAAGTGCGCAACCTTTCTGAGATGGTCACGGCGTTTCTGAACTTTGCTCGCCCGCAACCGCTCAAGCTCGACGAGGTTTCTCTTCCCGAATTGATTGCCGAATGCGCTGATGAGCTCCGTTCAGTCTTTGCGGAACAACAAGCTGAACTACTGATCATTGGGAGCGCGGGCGTCTCGAAAACTGGGAGCGCGGACGTGCGGGGTCCCCAGCGGGGCAGCCCCGCTGGGGTGCTCGACTCGTCCGCACGCCTTGATAGCGACGCTGCGAGACAAAAGAATGAATTGGTGATAATTCCCGCCGACGAACGTATGCTGCGTCAGGCGCTGCTGAACATTATGCGCAACGCTGTCGAAGCGATTCCCGCGGGCAAGACTGATCGTCGTGTTGAAGTTCTTGCTTCAAGCCAGCGAGATAAGGCCGGCAAAGATTGGGCAGTAGTTGAAGTCAGAGACACTGGTGAAGGAATCCCCGCTTCGGATCTTCAACGCATCTTCATTCCCTTCTTCACAACCAAGGCGAGGGGACACGGCGTCGGCCTCGCATTAGCCCATCGTGTCATTACTCAACACGGCGGCACACTCACCGCTTCAAATTCACAATCCGGCGGCGCGGTATTCACTCTTCGCTTGCCCGCCTAAGTTGCGTCCGACTTACTCATCACTCATTACATCCAGGGGACTCTTCACTCCTCGTCCTCCCCGGTTGAGAACATGTGTGTAAATCATCGTAGTCCTAACGTCCTTGTGGCCGAGAAGTTCTTGGATCGTGCGTATATCGTGTCCATCTTCCAGGAGATGGGTCGCGAAGCTGTGCCGTAGCGTATGACAACTTCCATTTCTGTTAATTTGCACCAAACGAATCGCGTTTTTCACGGCGCGTTGTATGTGATCTGGCGAAAGATGATGTCTTGCTTCTTTACCGGAACGCGGATCCCGCGAGCGTTTGATCGCCGGGAACACGTATTGCCAGCCCCATTCTTTAGCTGCGCCCGGATATTTCTTTTCTAGAGCGAAGGGGAGTTGTACCTTGCCAAAACCTTCCGTCAGGTCAGCCTGGTGCAGCATTCGTACCTTCTTCAGATGCCTTTGCAACGACTCCTTCGTTGAGCCTGGCAACATCGTGATTCGATCTTTTGCGCCCTTGCCCTCTCGAACTGTTATTTCATTTCGTTCGAAGTCTATGTCTTTGACGCGTAATCTCACCGCTTCCATGAGACGAAGTCCTGAACCGTAAAGCAGGCACGCAATCAGATGATGCGTGCCACTCAGACGAACCAGTACAGCTTCAACTTCCCGGCGGGTAAAAACGACAGGAAGCTTTTTCGAAGGCTTCGCCCGCTCGATGTTGGCTATGTAAGGAAGGTCTTTCTTGAGCACGGCGCGGTAAAGAAACAAGAGAGCACTGAGCGCAACCGTTTGCGTAGATGCTGAGACTCTTGCATCAACGGCGAGATAAGAAATGAACTGACGGATTTCATCTTCGCCCATATCTCTTGGATGACGCCTACCGTGAAAAAGAATAAACCGCCGGATCCAGGCGACGTATGCCCGCTCCGTGCTCAAGCTGAAATGCTTGACACGTATGACAGTCCTCACCTGATCCAGCAGTTTAGGTGTTGGCATAACTTGAAGGGTGATTTGATAACGAGGTGTAAGCGGAACCGTATAATACCACCAAATCCGTACTTGCGCCGCAGATCCGCGGTATAATACGTAGTTCGATGTCTTCTAGATAGCCATGAGTCTCCGGTCCTCCCGATCACTATGGTTTGTATTTGCGGGCGTCGCGCTTATCTCGATTGGGCTCGGATTCACCGGCGCCAAGATTCTCGCTAACGAGCCTATCAGTTACGTCGCCGTATATACGCGGCTCAGCCTGATGATCATCGGTGTTCCTCTAGTTCTGGCCTTGTTCTTAGCGGGTGCGATTCTGAATTTCTTCCCTCGGACGCGATGGCTCGGCCTACTTGGAATAGCTGCGGCCGTGCTGATCGTCGTAAGCTCCTTTACCAGCTTCAAGATTTTGGACGCTTTGGGAAAGGTTCGGTACAAACACGAACAGATGCAACCGCTCGTGCCGGAAGTCGCGGAGCTAGCGATATTCTTCAAAACTGATGCTACCCATGACGAAGTAGAATCTTTTTGGGAGGAGACACTTTCAACCAGACAAGGTACAGGACACTGGCCGCGGCCTGGCATCAGTGGAATTCTTCGGCATCTACCGGTTCAAGGTCATGAAGTCGTTGTGGTCAGTTTCTTTCCAAACGCAACGGACGCTGAGCGAGAGGATATAAAATCACGAGTTGCGTCGTCATCGATCGTTTATAAATGTCTGGAAAACATCCCCTACGCTGAAATCGAAAATGTGGTGCGTCCTACACCATCTGAAAAAACGACATCGAACAAATCGTTGCAGGTGAGCCGCGATTGAATGCTTCTCAAGATCAAAAGATGAAATCGACATTGAAGGCTGCTCGCGCGGCCACCTGAACTCTGACGTTCGGCCGCTCAAGGAGGGCGCATGACAACGCAGCAAATCATTCTGTGGACTTGTGGGTATCTGATCGAGTTTGGCGTCGTGATCTACTTCACGCGCGCGACCGCGCGGCGCGTCATGGGGGCACTGGTCGGTGGAGCGTCTGCAGGGTTGCTGGGGCTGGGCGCGATCGCTCTGTGCGAGGCCCTGGGTTGGTGGCGGGTACCATTTGCCTCGACGCCGTACTTCCTGCCGCTTTTCTACCTCGGCACCTCGATCTCGCTTACGCCAATCTACCTCGTCACCTGGCGGGTGGTCCGCCGGTTCGGGTGGCGCGGCCTGGCGGTGTGCCTTGGCGTCGTGGCGATCATCGGCGCGCCGCGGGATTACCTAATCGCGGCGACGTTCCCAAAGTGGATGGTGTTCGCACCGGGCGTTGCTCCCATCCTCGCGGATGCCGCGACCTATGTCGGTATCGTGGCCCTGGGACACGCCGTGATGCGCCTTATCGCCGGCCCCGTCAGCGAGGACCGCTTGGCGCGACATCCCAGGGAAGCCGCCTAACACGTCGTTGCAGGTGAGCTGCGATTGAACGTCCCTCAACTTGAAAGATAGAATCCACCTCGTGTGCCGCCGCGCGGCCACCTGAACTCTGACGTTGGGCGGCTCAAAATAAACCGTCCGTGGTTCATCCCATTTGTCAGAGGCTTGATCGCATATGTGCGATCACTTAATCGTATTGGAGGATTGTATGACACGATTGTCCCAGTTCATTACCGCGTGTGTTCTTTTGCTCACGGCTAGCCTAGCTCCGGTTTTTGGCGACCAGAATTGCAAGCCGGTTAAGAAGCGCGGCGAAGAAGGACCTCAACGTGCGTAGCGCTTACATGCACATGCTCGGCGATGCCATTTCAGCGGCGGGCGTGGTCGTCGCTGGTCTAGTCGTAGCTTTCACCGGAGCGTCAATCGCAGACCCTATAGTTTCCATTCTGATCGGCATTTTGATTCTCTGGAGCTCGTGGAGAATTCTGAAGGAGGCGGTGAATGTCCTTTTGGAAGCAATTCCGGAGGGTATGGATATGACCGCTGTCGAGCAGACTATCGGCGGCGTGCATGGCGTGCGAGCAGTCCATGATCTGCACGTTTGGACGGTTGGGTCTTGAATGATTTGTGGCAGTTGTCACATTATGGTTGATGAGCAGAGTGTGCGCAGTGGTGAGAGTCCTACGAGCAGTCACGGAAGAACTTGAACATCGCTTTGGTATCGCACACACCACGATCCAGGTAGAAGTCGAGGGCTGCGAGCCAAACGATATGTACTGCGTGCAAAGGGCGGCGCAACATGCTCTTGAACAGCATTAGACAGGTGGACACAGAAACGATTACTCAAAAAGCAACAAGAGAGGCAAGTGTAAGGCGCGGCCGTTATCTGGAATATTTAACTATTGGCTGGAACTTGTTGGAAGGAATAATTTCTGTCGGAGCAGGACTACTATCGGGCAGTATCGCGCTTGTAGGCTTCGGATTTGACTCCTTCATAGAAAGCGGCTCAGGAGCTGCTTTACTTTGGCGACTTCACTTAGACGCTCCTGAAAGGCGAGAACGCGCCGAAGCGATTGCGCTGAAGTTAGTAGGCGTCAGCTTTCTTCTGCTTGCCGCATATATTGCCATTGACGCAATAAAATCCATTCTCAAACGAGAGCCACCCGAAACGAGTTACGTAGGCATCGCTATTGCCGCGCTGTCTCTCGTGGTAATGCCGGTATTGGCTCGGGCAAAGCGCAAGGTGGCGGCTGAGATAAATAGTCGAGCCCTTCATGCGGATTCACGACAGACCGATCTTTGCGCTTACCTATCGGCAATCTTGCTTGGTGGTCTTCTGCTGAATGTCATCTTTGGTTGGTGGTGGTCTGACCCTTTAGCCGCGCTCGTCATGGTTCCCATCATTGCTAAAGAAGGCATCGAAGCATTACGCGGCGAAACATGCGTTGATGGTTGCCATTAGGGCGGTTGGTCAGTCAAATATGCATTTACCCTAAAGAGAGCCGCCACAATTCTTGAGGCAAGCACTTGGATACCGAAGTGTCCGCTGAAGGCAATTATCGACGTGAGGACGATAAACGCGGCCGCTTAGAGAAGGGCGCTGCTTCCTGGGCGAGGACCGCAACGCCCTTTTTGTTTGAGCCCACGAGAAATTTTGTTAGAAGCACTCAACCCGACGTCAGCCGCTTGATTGTCTGGTTCACTTCACCCAAACAACAAGCACCTGAGGGGTTTCTCTCCGGGCAGGCGCACATCTTTTGCTTGATCAAAGTCGCAATGCGCTGTGGGATAGTCGAGCTTCCCGTGCGTGCGATTTGCTCTCGCGCATCCTTCTCATCAAACCCGAAGCAGTAGCAAAGCGGAATTGGATCGGTGCGCTCTTTCAAGCCGACTCGGATGCGAAGATTGCTCGTTGTGAAAGTTGTGCCTCCGTTTTCTGGGAAGTACACCACTCGGCAATCTCGATCTGAACAAAAGCGATATTCGGAATCATCAATGCGATCGAACTGCTCCGGCTTAAGCATCAGCAGCATCGTCTTCCGCGTAACAGCGCGGCTCGCGCCGCTACAGCTAACACACTTATGCCTGGGATCATCCAGCGCCTCGGGTGCGTTGACAGGATCTGATGAGAGAGCCTCAGCAATTGCTGAAGTCTCCTTCGGTGTCTCTACACAACAATCCATCTTAGTTTATTTATCTTCCTTTACAGTGTAGCCGATACTGCCGAAATAAGCTTACGGCCTGCAAACTTCACATCGACACAATGGTTAACGTCGGGTATCGCCTTCTGCTGGAGAGTTCCGCAGGGACAAACCTGAATAAAAGCCAGCGCTGATTTGAACGCCGGACTTAAGAACTGAGCCAATGCCGGGTTGAGGCGAGCCTGTAGTAAGCCGATACCCGGACGGGGATTTGTTTACCCAGAGTTCAGATGCAGTTCAGATAGATGTAACACCCCGCGCTTAAATTCTTACTTGGAAAACCAATTACATTTTGGAGAAACTTATGCTCCCCTGCACAGTTGCCTGGAAATCTCCGCGGATAGCCGTTGTCTTCTTAATTGCGTCAGTTGCTCTCTCCAGTCTTGCTTGTAGCGGCGGCGGGACTGGCGCTGGAACCACCTCGTCTCCTATCAACTTGCAGGGCGCAGGGGCGACTTTTCCGAATCCGCTTTATCAGAAGTGGCTGAGTGAATACGGCAAGCTCCATCCGAATGTCCGTATCGATTATCAGTCGATTGGTTCGGGAGGCGGCATCAAACAGATTCAGGCGCAGACGGTAGACTTCGGAGCGTCTGATGCGCCTATGACCGATGCCGACTTGAAAGCAGCGCCCGGCGAGCTTCTTCACATACCAACAGTGCTAGGCGCTGTTGTCATCACTTACAACGTTGCGTCTGTAACTCAACCCCTTCATCTATCTTCGGAGGTCTTAGCAGATATTTTCCTCGGCAAGATCAAGAAATGGGACGACGGCCGCATCAAACAGGATAATCCTGGCGCGAGCCTTCCAGCGGCGGACATCACGGTGGTGCATCGTGCCGATGGCAGCGGCACATCGTTCGTGTTCACCGACTATCTTTCAAAGGTAAGTCCGGAATGGAAAGACAAAGTGGGTGCCGACAAGTCACCCAAATGGCCGGTGGGCCAGGGTGGCAAAGGCAACGAAGGCGTGACCGGTCAGATTAAACAACAGCCAAACACAATCGGTTATGTGGAGCTTGCCTACGCTGTGCAGAACAAACTTCCGATCGCGCTGATTAAGAATGCAAACGGCAAGTTTGTTGAGCCGTCAATCGATGCAGTGACGGCAGCCGCGGCCTCCACTTCGGCCCAAACGCCGGACGATCTGCGGGTCTCCATCACGAATTCAGCCGGGGAGAATGCGTATCCGATCTCGAGTTACACCTACATTCTTGCTTACAAAGATCAGAAGAACGCAGACAAAGGGAAGGCGCTGGTCGATTTTCTCTGGTGGGGTATCCACGATGGCGAACAATTTGCAGCCGGCCTGCAATACGCTCCACTGCCCGCGGAGATCGTCAAACGCGCCGAAGCCAAGATCAATTCAATAACTTCGGCAGGCCGGGCACTGCGATAAGTCTGGAGTTCAACAGTCGGGAGACACGACAGGAATTTACCGCAAAGATCGGAAAGTCTCGCGCAAAGTACGCAGAGAAAAGGACCTTTGCGTTTCTTTGCGAAGTTCTTTGCGATCTTCGGTTGGAGCCATCTCGCACTTGAGTCCTGGCACAAAGGATCCGATGGACCATTCCACCATTACAGCTCCACGGTTTTCATTTCGTTTAGGAAGCTTGCGGCGCGCCCTTTCCCCCACCGGCAACGCGGGTGATGCGGTATTTCGTAGTCTGTTGTTGGCTGCCGCAGTCCTGATGCTTCTGATTGTAGGCGCAATGATCTTCGCCTTGATTTCCAAGTCAAGACTCTCGATCGAACAATTTGGGTTCAGTTTCATAACTGGCAGGGAGTGGGACCCGGTAAAGAGCCAGTTTGGAGCGCTTCCGTTTATTTACGGCACCGTCGTGTCGTCGTTGATCGCGATCCTGATCAGCGTGCCTCTCTCGGTGGGAATCGCTATCTATCTCGTAGAGCAAGCACCTCGATACCTCGCTCGTCCTGTAACGTTTCTTGTCGAACTGCTGGCAGCAATTCCCTCGGTGGTTTACGGTCTGTGGGGCATCTTTGTGCTGGCGCCGTTTCTGCGCGTGCACGTCGAGCCCCCGCTCCAGCATTGGTTTGGCTGGCTGCCGCTATTTCAGGGGCCGATCACGGGGATCGGCCTGCTCACCGGAGGGATTATTCTCGCGATCATGGTGACGCCAATCATCTCGGCCGTAGTGCGAGACGTGCTGGCGGCAGTTCCGAGTTCACAACGCGAAGCCGCCTTGGCGTTGGGCGCGACGAAATGGGAAACAACGCGAGTCGTGCTGGTAAACGGCGCCCCTGGAATAGCCGGCGCCGTAATACTCGGTCTCGGTCGCGCGATTGGTGAAACCATGGCTGTGACAATGGTAATCGGCAACCGCGCGCACATCAGCGCCTCGCTATTTGATTCGTCATACACCATTGCCTCTGCCATCGCTAACGAATTTACGGAGGCGACGCAGGATCTTTATCTCAGCGCGTTGGTTGAATTAGGACTTATTCTATTTTTAGTAACGTTTGTTGTGAACGCGATCGCCCGAGTTTTGGTGTGGAACGTAACCCGGAAAACAAGTGGGGTGGGCGGCGCCGCCTAGTTGAGAAACAGTGTATGAGGAAAATCGACCAACTGCGCCGCAGCACTAGTGCGACGATGACGACGCTCACCACGCTTTGCACGATGGCGGCTGTTGGCGTTTTGTTGATCATTCTGGTTTACATTGCAATGCAGGGCATCGGTTCGTTGAACTTCCGCTTTCTGGTCGATAGCCCGCGCCCGGTGGGCGAAGGCGGTGGTATCGGCAATGCCATCCTGGGAACTGCGGTGTTGCTCCTGCTTTCCTCCGCTATCGGTCTGCCGTTCGGAATCGCTGTCGGTATTTATCTTTCCGAATTTGGGACGGGACGATTTGGCAGTCTGGTTCGATTCATGGCCGATACTTTGACGGGAATTCCATCGATAGTCACCGGCGTTTTTGTTTACACGATCGTCGTTGTTCCACTGAAACACTTCTCAGCGCTCGCCGGTGGCATTGCACTGGCTTTGATAATGATTCCGATTGTTGCGCGAACGACAGAAGAGATGCTCAAACTTGTGCCACATAGTCTGCGCGAAGGAGCGCTCGCCTTAGGAGCGCCGCAATGGCGGGTGACACTGGGTGTTGTTATGCCTGCGGCAGCTTCCGGAATCGCGACCGGCGCAATGCTGGCTATAGCACGCATCTCGGGAGAAACTGCACCGCTTTTGTTCACTGCATTTGGCAGCCGTTTTTTCAGTTACTATCTCGACCAACCGATCGCGTCGCTGACCGCGCAGATCTACAACTATGCGATCTCACCATACGATGAATGGCACGCGCAGGCGTGGGCAGCCACGCTGGTTCTGATGACGTTGATCCTGACCATAAATATTCTTGTTCGATTCTTTACTCGCAAAAGGTTTTAGTCTTCCCCAATGTCGCTACCCGCACAAACAATCACCAGGATCGCCGTGCCGGAGCGCACCAGCGAAAGCCCTGCGCCTTCGGGGGCGGGGCAAGCGGCAAAGATCGCCGTGCGTAACTTGAGCTTCTATTATGGGAAGACGCAGGCGCTGCACGATGTTTCGCTGGAGATTCCTGAGCGAATCGTGATGGCTTTTATCGGGCCATCAGGCTGTGGCAAGTCGACTTTTCTGCGCACACTGAATCGCATGAATGATGTGATTCCCGCGACGCGAGTTGAGGGCCAGGTCTTAATCGATGGCCGCGATGTTTATGCGGCAGGAACCGATGTGGTTGAGCTGCGCCGAAAGGTGGGAATGGTTTTCCAGAAGTCTAATCCGTTTCCGAAGTCGATATTTGATAACGTCGCCTACGGCTTAAGAATAAATCGCCTCACCTCAAGCAAGACTGAGCTGGAACAGAGAGTAGAACAAGCATTAAAAGACGCCGCGCTTTGGACCGAAGTTAAAGACCGTTTGAAATCATCTGCCCTGAGTCTCTCCGGCGGACAACAGCAACGCCTCTGCATTGCGCGAGCGCTAGCCATCCGGCCTGAGGTAGTATTGATGGACGAACCGGCGTCTGCTCTGGATCCCATTGCGACCTCAAAGATAGAAGAGTTAATTGTCGATTTGAAGAAGCAGTATACGATTGCAATAGTCACGCATAACATGCAGCAGGCTGCGCGCGTTTCTGATACGACTGCATTCTTCCTGATGGGCAAGCTTATTGAAGTCAACTCTACCGAGAAAATGTTTACTAATCCCAACGAGAAGTTGACGGAAGACTACATAACAGGTCGGTTTGGATGAGAAAACGGTCTTTGGTCTTAGGTCTTCGGACTTCGTTCCCTTTTGGCCTTTAAAGAGGCTGTGACCGAAGACCAAAGACCTAAGACCAAAAGCCAAAGACCAGCCATCAGAATATGCAACAGCATCGCCATCTTGACGACGAACTCAATTCGCTGCGCGACCGTGTGTTGCTGCTTGGCGGAGAAACGGAAACAGCACTCGAGCGAGCTATGCACGCGCTGATAGAGCGCGACAGCGAAATGGCGCAGCAGGTGCTGGATCACGATGATGAAGTGGATCGCCTGGAAGTGGAGATTGACCGCCAGTGCATCGACATAATTGCGCTGCGGCAACCCGCAGCCCGGGACCTGCGCTTTGTGATCTCAGTCGCAAAGATGGCGCCAGTACTCGAGCGAATTGCGGATCACGCCTGCAACATCGCCCGCGCGGCTATGGATCTCAACAACGAACCTGAGTTGAAGTCAGTCGTTGATCTAAAGCACATGGCCGAATACGCTTTGTCGATGTTACGAGCGGCGTTGGATGCCTTCACCTCCAACGATGCGCTTGCGGCCCGCGAGGTCATTAAGAGCGATGCTAAGATCAACGATCTCTATAACCACATTTTTCATCGGCTGATTGAAATGATGGTGACCGAACCCGCGACGGCGACGCGAGACGCACGCCTCCTGTTTGTTGCCAAGCACCTTGAGCGCATCGGCGATTACGTTACCGACATCTGCGAGTTGACCGTCTACATGGCTGAGGCCGCCTTCATAAAGCATTTCAAATAAATCCGCCAGAATGAAATGCCGGTGGACCAATTGAATCGTAATTAAGCTAATGCAACGACCGATCCTCATTATCGAAGATGATCCTGACATCTCCGAGAGTTTGAAGTACAACTTCGAGCGCGAAGGATGGCCTGCTACTACTGCATTGACCGGCGAAGCGGGCTTGTCTGCCGCGCTTAATGAACGTGAGCCCCCGTTGTTGATAATTCTGGATCTAATGTTGCCCGGAATGAGCGGCAGTGAGTTGTGCCGACGCCTTAGAAGAGAACCAGCGACCCGGCGCACGCCTATTATTATGCTGACGGCAAAAGCCTCTGAATCGGATCGGGTGGCCGGGCTCGATCTTGGCGCCGACGACTATATTACAAAACCCTTTTCGGTTCGTGAGCTTTTGGCGCGCGTGCGCGCCGTCATGCGTCGCATCGATGAGACTCGCGGCAAGACCTACGAGGACGATCATCTGCTGATTGATTTCGACGACATCCGAGTCGTATGCCGCGGTAATAAGGTCAAGCTCACCAACAAAGAGTTCACTTTGCTATCTGTTTTGGCGAAGAGCGCCGACCGCGTTGTCACGCGCCAACAGCTTCTGGACAGCGTTTGGGGCTACAGCTATTACGGCGACGCACGAACGCTCGACGTTCACATCCGGCGGCTGCGACAAAAGCTGGGCGATTGCGGCGATTGCATCGAAACTGTTGTTGGCGTCGGCTATCGTTTCGTCGGTTGCCCGGCGAAGGTTTGATGCGGCGTTCCGCTGTAACCTTCGGTGGTATTCAACAGCACGGTCTTCAGGAGTCTGCCGACAAAAAGTCCCGTAGGGACGAGATGTTTATAGATGGAAGTCAGGAAAATCATCCGCAGCCCATTTATTGGCAGACGTTTCGCTCCTGACGGAGCTGCGGGTTTATTAGAGGTTCAAGCTTCTATTGACATTTCGCCGCTACGCAGCTTCGCAAAGTTCGCAACGGAGAACCTCCTTCGCGCTCCTTTGCGGATTTGCTTGGCGTCCTTTGCGGTTAACGTTTTATCGTGATTGCGAAAGTCGACTTCGATGCATTTTGATTCTTCGAGGCAGACGTCGCCTGCTGTTTCAGTTAGTAAAGATGTCTAGACGCAATGCCTATCTGATCGCCGCCTGCTCTGTTTTCGTCGCCGTATTTCTTCTCCTACCTTCGTTTACTGCGCGGGTCGTTGCTGCTTGTCTCCTTTTTATTGTAGCGGCTTTGCTGCTCATCAAGGTGCTCGTACACACAACTTCTACTCAAAAGCTTCGAGCACGGTCTGTGGGTACGAACCCGCCGGAAGAGGGATCCAGCGCGGATACTTTCGCGTTGGGAAAGTTGTTTGAAGCAACGATGAGCGGGATGCGCGAGGGTCTGCTGGTAGTTGATAAGGACATGCGCGTCGTGGCTTCAAACGCAGCAGCGCATCGGTTGTTCAATCTTTCCCGGGGAAAGCTCGATGCACAGCGCCTGACTGAACTTACTCGCAATCCAGCAATCTACAGCGCTTTTCTTGATGCGCTAAAAGGAACTGAGCGCAGTGGAGTCAAGATCGAAACCCACGGACCAGAGCGGTTGGTATTTGATCTTCGTGTCGTCCCACTACCCGGTTCTAATGGCAAAGGCGCGGAAGGCACCCAGGGGGCCGCAGGAGCTTTGGGCGTATTCATCGACGTCACACGCATCGAGCGATTGGAACACATCCGGCAGGAATTCCTTTCCAACGTTTCACACGAGCTGCGCACTCCGCTAACGGCAATTCTGGCGTTCGTTGAAACTCTCGAGACTGGCGCGATTGACGATAAAGAAGCCAGCACTAGATTCCTGTCAATCATTCGCAAGAACGCTACGCGCATGACCGATCTGATTGACGACATCCTCGAACTCAGCGCCATCGAAGCTGGTAACGTGCAGGTTAAGGCGGAGCAGGTCGAGCTGTATCCCATTGTCAACGATGTCATTTCATCGCTCGCCACTAAAGCTGCGGCACAAGGCATAGTTGTGACAAACGTAGTCGCTGAGGAGGCTGTTGTTTATGCAGACGCGCGCCAACTCGAACAAATGTTGACCAACCTCGTTGAGAACGCCATCAAGTTCAACCGCGGGAACGGGACGGTGACGATAAGATTTGAAGCCGGGCCCGATGGGCAAAGAGGACGACGTGATAAAACGACGGCAACGCGAGAGACCGAGGAACCTGCGACTGATAGGAAAACGGGTGCAAGCAAAAACGAAACTAGCGCGCGCGACAAGATTCGAGTTGAAGACACAGGCGAGGGAATTCCGGGCCAGCACCTCGAGCGGTTGTTTGAAAGGTTTTATCGCGTCGACAGGGCGCGTTCGAGAGATATGGGGGGCACTGGCCTCGGGCTCGCTATTGTTAAGCACCTGGCACGGGCGCATGGTGGCGAAGTCTCAGTCACGTCTGAGTTAGGCAAGGGCAGCACATTCACAATCGAGCTGCCGCTTTCCCAGCTTCATCGCAAGGTGTAACGAAAAAAAGCTATCGGCGGCTGCCCCAGACGCTATTGCCAGGTTTTGAAAAGATTAGTACTTGGGAACAGAGCGTCTCACCAGTCGAATGTTAGAACTTGGGAGAGAACTTTGCCAATTGTAAATCTACAATCCTTCGGATGATACATTAGCTCTGACCCGTGCGGGCCAAAACTCCTTCCTTCAGATGTTGGAACATTGAATTGATTTCATCTCCGCCTAACCAAATAAGAAACCGGAATCCCTCAAACTCCAAATTTGCCCCAACTAATCCGCCGTCATCTGGATGAAATATTTGCTCAAGATTTACTCCATCTTCGCGATAATGCCGGTCGAGCAGCAAGTGGCTGTAGCCCAGGCGTCAGCGCCGCTGCCTCTTTACACCTACCTCGCCGTCGGCTATGCCCCGTTTTTAACGTTTCTGTTCATCGAGATGGCGGAGCGTATCCAGGATAAGGTTGGTGTTGCTGATCGCCTGGATCGCGACAGGAAAGGTGTCCACGGACTTTTGAAACTCAAACGCTCCGCTGGTTATTTCTACAATCTGTCTGAACCCGGGCTCTCCGGTTGCGCCAGCACTTTCGGCATCGACAATCCTTCCGTCGTTGAACAGGACTCTTCCAGTTTTCTCTTCGCTCTTTAGGTTAAGCGCACCGGTGAGTTTTGCATTTTCGATTACCTGAATCGCATCGAAAACACTGATCGCTGTAAGGTCACCCGCAAGTGTGACGAATTGTGAGTGACGCTTGGGCTTCGAGGATGTTCCAGGTCGGAGATCCGGACGACGCGCTCGACGTATTGCTTCCAGCCCGCCCGCGATATTGATGCGAGCATCGAGCTGCTTGGCTTCCAGCAGCCGTTCGTAGGCGCCGTCGAAATCGTCTCGCTCGATATAGAGGCTGGCCAGCGCCAGACATTGGCGCGCAGCTTCGTCAGTCTGCTTGTGGACAATGCAGATTTCGCGCATTCGTTCGCGAAGCTGAATGGACCGAGGATTTCCCTCAAGCGCCGTGCGCAATCGCTTAATGGCGCGTTCTGGCGCCTTATATTTGATGAAAAGCTCAGCGTCGAGTAGCGCGGTGTCGACCTCGCTAACGTGCTCTGCTTGTGATGAAGGATCCGCCATCCGATCTAAAGAAACAGGTTGGCCGTCTGTGGCCTGGGCTATTCCGGAGTTTATCACACGAAGTCGCAGCCAAGCGCCGAAGACCCTGAACCGTATCCCCTAAACTGTATCTTGCCAGAAGAGGTCCGGGGGGCGTGGGCTTGTTCGTGTCATCGGATGTCAGAGCCCCCTCACTACCCTGCTATTACAGAGCCGCGAGCGTTGCGAGCGGATGCTGAGATACAAGCGAATTGGTCTGCGCTCCTGAATGCTACGTCTGGCCGATTGAATTAACATTGAGCCCGCCACCCGCTCGCTACCGCTCGCGGTTCTGTAACCGCCCACCCCACGCAGGAACACGTTTCGAACGTCGCAAACAAAAAATAGAGCGTTAGAAGTCCAGGCGAATTCCCAAACGAATTTGCCGCGGGTGCAGCGTGCGGGTAGTTACAAGAAAAGAGTCGAGGAACGCCTGGCGCTGTTCAGGCGTCGTGGTCGGTGCGAAGGCGCTGAAGTTTATGAACTCGCTGCCGAAGCTGAAGACGGTTTTGTTGAGTACATTGTCAAACTCAACGACGGGGCGAAGTGTCATGCGTGCATTTAAACGAAATTCGCGAGTGACATTCAGATCGAAAAAAAATTGACCCGGACCCTGGCCCGCGTTACGCGGCAGATTTCCCGATTGGCCGATGGTTGGCAAGGCAAAGAGTTTTAGTATTGAAGGCTCGATGGGATCGCCAGGAGCGCGCCAATGAAGCACCCTGGTATCTCCCGTGAAAATTGGACGGTCGTTTCCCACATCGTCGAGGTTGCGATCAAAACCGCCAATGGAAATATTAAATGGCGCGCCCGACGTGATACGCCAGATAGGCGAGCAGCGCAGCTTGCCGAGAAAGCCAGGCATATCAAAGGTTCCGGAAAAAACAAACCGATGTCGGCGGTCCAGCAAACTGCGGGCTCTCTCGCCGAAGAAGTCTCCCGGTACCAGAGCATCCGAAGTATTTACAATTCCATCGTCTGTCAAACGGGAAAATGTATAAGCAGCGCGGAAAGACAAACCCAAAGTTTTTACTTCCTGGAATCGCTTGCGAAGCTCAAGCGTCATACCGTGGTAGAAGCTGTTTCCGGCAGAGATCAATTGTTGGATGTCTGCTCGGCTTGGATCCGGTCTTAGATGATTTAGGGCAGCGAGGGCAACTTCCACCGAAGTCGAAGACGTAAAGCTATTGAGGTTAATTAGCGAAACGGGCACGCCAAACTCCGTAATGCGACCTATTGCATTCGGGTTAGACGGATCGGGTGGGACAAAAAGAAATCTTACGAGGTCCCCGGCGGTGGAAACATTGTAGATTGGACGCACACGCGTGGGGCCACTGCGGAAGTTGGCAAAATCGCGCGAGGCAAGATATTCGGAAAAGTTCTTGTAACCTGCCGGAAGCCTCGGCGTGTTTGCGTTGAATTCCCTCCACAGATGTAAGCCGCGGTTGAACGTGTAGTTTGTTTCGAACACAAGCCCATGGCCGAGGTTTCTTTCCATGCCGATATTGGCCTGGTAACTTTCCGGTATGCGCAACGCAGGATCGAGCCGGCGGGAAAACCCTGTATTAAGAACGCCGTATTTCATCACGAGTGGAGAATCGACAGTCAACGTTTGCGGAAACTGAAGATTGTTTGAAATGAAGTCGCGGCGGAAATCGGCGCTTCCCAATTGACCAGTAGTTGGATCAATTAGCGCGTTGGTGTCGAAGAAGAGTTGTCGTGCGCCGAGCGTGAAATCATCGATCGTGCGAAGTAGCGCGCGGTTATAGAAGATTCCGGCGCCAAATCTAATTACCGTCTTACCAGACTTAAAAGGATCATAAGCAACCGATATGCGCGGCCCCCAATTATTTCGATCTCGAATAATGCTCTCGTTCTCATAACGCAAACCGTAAGTGAAAACCAGATTCGGTAACAGATGCCATTCGTCCTGGATAAAGAAGCCCACGTAAGTATTCTTCTGCGTCGATTCCGCGCGAAAGTTCTGGCGAAAGCGGCTTGGCGAGTTGGCCAAAAAATCGGCGGCGCTGGCAAAACTGAAGGTGCCGGAGATATCTGAAAGGTCTATGAAGGTTGAGCGAATGTAATGCACATCGCCACCGAATTTGAGCGAGTCGGCGCCTCGCAACCAGGAGAGCACGTCCTGCACCTGAGCGCGAGACTCACGACGATCCGTCGCACCGATAGTTGACGAGCCGGCGACCAGGGTGCCCGAGCGCTCCTCAGGATCGTTGGACGATAACGGGTCGTTTAAGGTGATCAGCACGACAGGTTTCCTGCCACCGCCTGCTTGCACGGCAGGGGTTAGCCGCGAGAACTGAACCCGCGTTTGATTGACTAGTGTTGGCGAGGACACGAGGTTGTCCGTGTAAGAAACAGCATCAGTGCTGCGCTTTTTGCCCAACAACGCCTCCGCCAGGCGATTCCCGCCGCCAAACTGTCGCAGGTTATTTTGTTGCCCTAACTGGTAAAGCATTGAGCCGTTGTGAAGGTCCGAGAATCTATGATCGATGCGCGTCGTCAACGTGTGGTTTCTAACGGGTGTGCTGACAGTTGAAACGAAGGGCGCGATTCCGGCGTTCAGGCGCAGATCCCCGATCACTGCCGGTTCTGTCACCGTTGGAGATGGCAACGGAAAGAGGGGGTTCAGCTTGATTGGGACAAGTGTATCTATCGTCGCTGAGTCCAAAATTGTATCGTACTCGTAAGCAGTGAAGAAAAAGGTTCGCGCGCGTCCGTCATAAAAGGGAAGCTTCACCGGGCCGCTAAAGGTGAATCCCGGGTTGTGTTCTTCGAGCGGCAGTCGCGGCAGACCCTTCGCCTGATTATTAGACGTGTTCGCATTAAAAATATCGTTTCGGAAAAAGTAGAAGAGCCGCCCGCGATAGCGATTTGCGCCGCCGCGCGTACGGATGTTGATGCGCCCACCGGAAGCGCGACCATACTCAGCCGAGAATTGGTTTGTAATGATCTGAACTTCCTCAACCGCCTCGATCGAAGGTTGAAAACGTTCACGCGCGGCGCGATCGTCGTTGTTGTCGAGGCCATCGATGGTGATGTTGTTGGAATATGCCTGGCCGCCGGAAAGGGAAAATGTTCCCGCTTCTTCAGGAGTGTTAGCGCTCGTCGTATTGCGGTCTTCGGCAAGATCACGGGTTGAGAGTGGTTCTTCCGAAACGCCGGGTAGAGTGAAAATTAGATCAAGTGGCGACCGTGATCCAACCGGCAGCGATTCAACTTCATGCGTGGTGACCGTGCCTCCCACAACGGTGCGCGTGGTATCAACAGCGGGAGCATCAGTTGAAGTGATGAGCACCGGGTCCACAGTTACGCCTTGGGGAAAGAGAATTATGTCGAGTTGCAGGTTTTGCCCGGCGACGAGTGTTAAGTCCTTCTCCTCTTGCGGGGCAAAGCCTGCAAATAAAGCACGCAGATTGTAGACGCCGGGCTCAAGCTGAATGATGCGATAACGTCCTTCTACATCAGTCACAGTTGTGCGTGTTGCACTAGTCTTGACCAGAATTGCCTCGACCGCAGCTCCGGGAATTATAGCTCCAGTCTGGTCCGACACGCGTCCAGTAATCGTTACGTTATCGAGATCCTGCGCGGAAACATATTTAGCTTCCGTCAGGTTCAAAACAAACAAAAGTAGCGCTAGGTGAAGAGTCGAGATAATGAAACGTTGTGAGAAAGGCTTCTTCATTTTTGCACACTTTCAACTGAGAGCGGCGATGATTATGAACTCAAAACCGGGCTCGCCCCCGGCGTCAGCGGCATCTCGGAACTTGTGCGAGAGGTGAATTACCAAGCGGTGTTGGATAGCCTAATGCGAGCGGATCTAAGACGTCACGTTTAAGAGAAACAAGCGAGTGAATCAAAGATGCAAGAAACTTGGCTTAGCTGCGAGAGGCGCTGCGGCGGCGCAGCGCGGCGGCGCGTGTGAGAGGAACGAGCGCGTCGGTACTACCTTCGGCTGGAGGTTCGACGAAGTTGGTTAACTCTTCAGCGTGCGTCTGGAGGTATTGAAAGAAGCGTTCAAACTCGTGCTGCATCGCATCCATCTTCTCGCGCATGTTAAGAATGATTTCGACGCCGGCGAGATTTACACCGAGATCTCGTGTCAAAGAAAGGATCAGCTCGAGCCGCTCGAGATCAGGGTCAGTATAAAGACGCGTGTTGCCTACAGACCGCGATGGTTTCAATAAACCCTCGCGTTCGTAAAGGCGCAGCGTCTGCGGATGGATGCCATACCGATCCGCCACTGCGCTAATCGTATATGTCTTAGCTTTGCGCTTCATAAACGTTGGTCTTGGGTCTTTGGCCTTTGGTCTTTGTTCCATTAGCCCAATGTGACTTTCTTTTCAAAGGCCCAAAGATCAAAAACCGAAGACCATCTATTAATCCAGTCCCATCTCTACTCGCGGGTTTTCATTATTCATCTTCGAATACTGACGCAACAATTCCTTTGTCTCTTCCGAGATCACTTTGGGAAGCGTCACCTGCACATCAACAAACTGATCGCCGCGCGCGCCCGGCTTGCGTAAAGAGGGCGCTCCACGCTGGCGCAGGCGAAACTTCTGGCCCGACTGCGTTCCCGGCGGTATGCGCAACTGCGCTTTGCCTTCGACCGTCGGCACTTCAATCTTTGCTCCCAGCGCGGCTTCAGGCACCGTGATGGGAACTGTTACGTAGATGTTGTCGCCTTTGCGGGTGAAATATTTGTGAGTACCGACGTTTGTAATGATGTGCAGGTCGCCTGGTGGCGCACCGAGACGTCCACCTTCACCCTTTCCGGGAATCCTCACCCGCGATCCTGTTTCCACTCCAGCGGGAATGCGCACTTTTACAGTTTCTGTTTTTGGCACCGTGCCCTTGCCCTTGCATAAAGAGCAGGGCGATCGTCTTCGTCCCGTGCCGCCGCAGTCGGGACACTCCTGCGCAAAGCGCAAGCGGCCTCCCGCGCGTTGAACCTGTCCGGTACCTTTACAGGTGGCGCAAACCATTACTGGACCACCGATATCTCCGGCGCCATTGCAACGCGAACATTGTTCCGAACGATTGACAGTGAGGTTGGTAGTTATTCCATTGATTGCCTCTTCAAACGACAAAGCGAGAGGCATCTCGATATCCGCGCCGCGCTTGGGCTGGGGCCGAGGCGGCTCCTGCTCCTTCGCGGCTCCGCCACTAAAAAGATCGGCAAAGATATCGCGAAAGCTTGTGCCACCACCACCGCCCGGGGCCGTGGTCGTACTCCAGTCGAAGCCGCTGAAATCAAATCCCGGAGCAGTACGCCCGGTCGTTGGACCACCGCCACGAGCAGCGGCATCGGCGAGGTTGTCGGAATACTGACCGAAGCGATCGTAGACTTTGCGCTTCTTCGGATCGGAAAGCACATCATGCGCTTCAGTTGTCAGCTTGAAACGATCTTCAGATGCTTTGTCTCCCGGGTTAACGTCAGGGTGATACTTGCGCGCAAGCCGGCGGTAAGCCTTCTTAATTTCTTCAGGCTTAGCGTCGCGCTTGATGCCGAGTACTTCGTAATAGTCTTGTTTGGCCATCGTTTAGATTCGCGATTCAGAATTCGGATTGCGGATTTAAAAAAGGCGACAGATTTTCTGATCTCCCGCCTTTTCATCGGCAATTGGCCATTGCAAATCGGCAATTCCCTCTTATTTGTTATCGTCTACGTCGACGTATTCAGCGTCGATAACATTATCTTCACCTGAAGCTCCTGCCGCTGAGGCTTGATCCTCCGTGGGGGTTTCAGTCCCGGGCGTTCCGGTTTGTTGATAAAGCGCTTCGGCCAGTTTATGCGAAGCAGTTTGCAGTTGGTTGAAAGCTTCGTTCAATCTTTCGACTCCACCTTCTGCCAGCGCCTTCTTTGCTTCGGCAATCGCCGACTCAACCTCGCCGGCGACAGCTCCAACCTTTTCGCGATTGTCGTTAAGCGTTTTCTCCATCTGGTATGTCAGACCATCCAGACGGTTACGCGCTTCGATTTCCTCGCGCTTCTTCACGTCATCGGCAGCGTGAGATTCAGCATCGCGCATCATCTTGTCAATCTCTTCTTTCGAGAGACCAGAAGATGAGGTGATCGTGATCTTCTGCTCTCGTCCGGTGCCCATGTCCTTGGCCGAGACGTTAACTATGCCATTGGCATCGATATCAAACGCCACCTCAACTTGCGGCATGCCTCGGGGCGCCGGTGGGATACCGACAAGGTGAAACTTACCAAGCGTGCGATTGTCGCTCGCCATGGGACGTTCACCCTGAAGAACGTGGACTTCCACGGATGTTTGATTCTCTGAAGCCGTAGAGAAAATTTCCGACTTGCGAGTTGGGATGGTGGTATTGCGTTCGATGAGTTTTGTAAACACGCCGCCGAGCGTCTCGATACCCAGGCTGAGCGGAGTGACGTCAAGCAAAAGAATGTCTGTCTTTTCGCCCGATAGCACGCCTGCCTGCACCGCCGCGCCAATAGCAACCACTTCGTCAGGGTTCACGCTCTTGTTCGGTTCTTTGCCAAACATATCGCGAACCATCTCCTGCACCTTGGGAATGCGCGTCGAACCACCGACCAGGACTACCTCGTCGATCTTCTTCGCATCGACCCCGGCGTCCTTTATTGCCTGCTCCACCGGGGATTTAAGACGTCCAAGGATCGGCTCAGCCAACTGTTCGAATTTTGCGCGCGTCAGTTTCATGGCCAGGTGCTTTGGTCCGGACTGATCGGCAGTAACGAAAGGCAGATTGATCTCGGTCTCCATGGTGCTGGACAATTCGATCTTTGCCTTTTCCGAAGCCTCCTTCAAACGCTGCAAAGCCATTTTGTCGTTTGAAAGATCGATCCCCTGGTCTTTCTTGAATTCTTCGATGATCCATTCAGTCAAACGTTCATCAATGTCGTCGCCGCCCAGGTGTGTGTCACCATTGGTCGACTTTACCTCTACGACGCCTTCGCCTACTTCAAGGATCGAAATATCAAACGTACCGCCGCCGAAGTCGAATACGGCAATAGTTTCATCCTTCTTCTTATCGAGACCATATGCGAGCGCTGCGGCGGTCGGCTCATTGACGATGCGCATGACTTCCAGGCCGGCAATCTTGCCCGCATCCTTGGTAGCCTGCCGTTGAGAATCGTTGAAGTAAGCGGGAACGGTAATCACGGCCTTATCTACCTTTTGGCCCAGGTAGTCCTCAGCCGATTGCTTCATCTTTTGGAGTATGATTGCCGAAATCTCCGGCGGACTCCATTCCTTGCCACCAGCCACGATGCGCACATCGCCGCTGGCGCCTGCGCCCTTCACTTTGTAGGGCACTTGCTTTATCTCTTCCGTAACTTCGTTGAAGCGCCGCCCCATAAATCTCTTGATTGAATAAACGGTATTTTCCGGATTGGTAACCGCCTGGCGCTTGGCCACCTGGCCAACCAGTCGGCTACCGTCCTTGGTAAACGCCACTACAGAGGGCGTCGTTCGCCCACCTTCTGAATTCGTTATGACTGTTGGCTCGCCGCTTTCCATGACGGCCACCACAGAGTTGGTTGTTCCCAGGTCAATTCCTATAATCTTGCTCATCTCTTTGTTCTCCAAAACGATATTTAGCCCATTTTTTACCATTCCGGGGGCCCCATTCTAGTGCTATATAAGGCCCGCTCAAAATCCAGTTGAATGGAAACATAGTATAATACCTGAGTCTTCCGTTGTCAACTTTGTGAAAGACTGCGTCTATCGCCGGTGGAACTAGTTTTGCGGGTTTTCCGAGCCAGTTTGAGGGGGAGGAGCTTGTTTTCGGTCCTCGTTCATAAGTTTTGAGGCAAAGAAGATGTAGTGGAGGCCGGAAAGCACCGCCAGCGCAAAAACTGCCGCGTAGATAGTGGGAAGGTAATAGCCGGCGTAGTAAGGCACGCTGGCAGCGAACATTATGGCGGCTATACCGCCAATCTGCACCGTCGTGTTGAGTTTGCCCAGCCATGAGGGACGAAAGCCTCGAAAGCCGGTCATGATGTTGATTGCCGCAGCGCCCACAATAATGAAAACGTCGCGGCTAATCACGGTGACCGTCACCCAAAAAGGCACGGGCAAGTGGGTTGGCAAGGGTTGGGGAAAGATGCTCCGCATTGACAGCACAATGAAGGCTGTCACCAACATAAGTTTGTCGGCAATTGGGTCGAGAACAGTGCCAAGCTGAGACTGCTGGCCAAAACGCCGGGCCAGTAGGCCATCGAGGCCATCGGTAAGTCCGGCCCCGACAAAAACAGCCAAAGCCAAAACAAATCTCTGATAGAAAAGAAGTGTGACAAAAACAGGAATGAGCACCATCCGGAAGACGGTGAGCGTGTTGGGAACGGTAAGAATCCGGGAGGACATTACGGAACTTGTAACGCAAGCTGCAAGTGCACCCAGCGCTGCGGCCGCGCCAAGGGCCCGCTAGCTTCCAGCTCAAACGCTGGGCACAATCGGAAACCCCGTTGGGGCGTTACAACGACTGCATACGACGTTACTGGAAAGATCCGGACTTGGTTCTCTCGATCAGATTGTGTACGCGGAAAACGAAACAGCAGCTTGGTCAGCGCATCGCAACTCAAGTAGCGAAACCTCAGGGGGGCAGCCAAAACGAACTGGCAATACAACCGTTCCAAGACCACGGGTTATGTATATCTGCGTTTCGCCCTGGCGCGCCAGGCCTTTGAGCAAACGCCGACGGGGTCGACCCGATGGGGTGCGTTCCGAGCGCAAACGAACCTGGCCGCCATGCGTATGACCGCTAAGTACCAGATCGACTCCAGCGCGAGCGGCACGCCGCAAGATAATAGGATTATGAGCGAGCAGGAGCTTTAACTCGTTTTCTCTGGCGCCGGCCAGCGCGAGCGGCAAATCTTCCAAGCCAACCATTGTGTCGTCCACTCCCGCGAGCCAGAAGGCAGCGCCTTTCTTCTCAAAACGCATGCCCTGATTAACCAGCACCGTTATTCCTTCCGCGCGGAAGAGATCGGTGATTAAAGCCGCGTCTGTCCAATGGTCGTGATTGCCCAGCACAGCGTAGACGCCGTGTCGCGCGCGCAGTGTTCCAAGCAACTCCGCACAAGGCGCAGCATATCGCCGTTCCTTAGAAACGTAATCACCGGTTAGCGCCACGATGTCCGGTTGGAGATTGTTTGCGGTCTCAACCGCACGTTTGATTTGCTCGCGACTGGTGAACGGACTGTGGTGAATGTCTGACAGCTGAACAATGCGAAAGCCATCAAACTCCTGTTGCAGTTTGCGCAGATAAATTTGATGGTGTTCTATCGTGAGCCGGTAGGGCTCAGTAAGTGCAGAACGTGCCGCCTCGCCCAGGTTGAGTGCCAGAGCGCGCAACGCGGTTTCCGGGCGCCGGCCACCAATAGGCGCGACACGCCCGCGTTGTTTCCGCTTAATAGGAGTTGACATTGAAAAGTTTGGCCGGCCCGGAAACGCCCCGATTCGGCTAAGAATCCTGGCAGAGTCTTGGGGCGTTCCTAATTTGGCGCATTATAGTCGCGGGAACTGCCCGAGGCAAACTGGTCAAATATAAAACAATTTATTTAGAGGCCAGAAGGCGGACCGTCAAGGAAGGGCGTAGTCATGTCAGATAGCGCTTGCTGACGGTCGGGCTTCCGCCAAAGAGTTGTGCAATAATCCGCGCTTACTTCGCAACGTTATGAAAAAACATTCTATTGCAGTTCCAGCTGCACTTGTCACTGGCTTCTCAGTCCTGCTGATCGCTTCACCGGTGTGGGCGGCAAACGACGTGACATCTCCGGCGTCCGGCGCTCACGGCCTACAGCCGATGGTCCTGGTAGGGATTGCGGTCATGTTGATCGTAGCCAAGCTTGGCAGCGAAGTATTTGAACGGATCGGACAGCCAGCTGTTTTGGGTGAGTTGATTGGCGGAATAGTTGTCGGCAACCTGGTGATATTTGGATTCACCGCAGCTGAGCCGTTGAAGAGCAATGAGATTATCGCAGCACTCGCCGAAATTGGTGTAATTATCCTGCTGTTTGAAGTTGGCCTTGAATCCGATTTGAAAGAGATGATGGAGGTTGGTTGGTCTTCGTTGCTTGTGGCCGTGCTTGGTGTGATTGCTCCGTTCTTTTTGGGTTGGGGTGTTTCTGCTTACTTCATACCTGATGAACCTCGACTGGTCCACATCTTTATAGGTGCGACGCTTTGCGCCACGAGCGTCGGCATTACCGCACGAGTTTTTAAGGACATCGGTAAGCTGGCAACGCACGAGGCCCGTATCATTCTGGGAGCGGCAGTAATTGACGACGTACTAGGGCTTCTTATTCTGGCGGTTGTGGCAGGGGCGATCAAAGCAACAGCGACTGGCGCGGCCGTATCACTCATGGACGTCGGGCTGATTGCGGCTAAGGCGCTCGTTTTCCTGGTTGGGTCGATTGTTGTTGGCCAGTTCGTCATGCCCCGCCTTCTTCGCGGAGCTGGACGATTCGAAACACGGGGTATCCTGCTAACGCTGGCAATCTCCTTCTGCCTGATCTTGTCGTGGCTTGCTGCCAAAGTTGGACTGGCGCCGATTGTTGGAGCATTTGCTGCCGGCCTCGTTCTGGATGAAGTGCATTACAAACCTCTACGCGGGCGGCAGGAGCGCGACCTTAGAGATCTCTTGCAGCCGGTGAGCACGGTGCTTGTTCCAATATTTTTTGTTTTGATGGGGCTGAGGGTTGACCTGCGATTGTTTGCCCGAATGGATATTCTCGGATTTGCCCTGGTGCTAACTTTCGCTGCGATCGTTGGCAAACAAATATGTGCACTAGGCGTATTGCAGCGCGGTACGAACCGGCTGGCGATCGGTTTAGGAATGATTCCGCGTGGCGAGGTAGGACTGATCTTCGCAGGCATCGGCGCGACACTGATGTTGCCAAACGCGGCCGGACTCGTTGAGCCGGTAATCAACGCGGCGACATTTGGAGCCATTGTAATTATGGTCATTATTACGACACTGGTCACGCCACCACTCCTCAAATGGTCCCTCGCGCGCAGCGCTCAGGGGCAGTAGCCCGACCCCGGGGTAGGACGGTCAGGGGAGGCGTCAATCGTTCCTCGATGTAACTACGCAGGCGTCGGAATTAGCGAACCACGACCAAAGGATCTCGAATGAAACAGAAAAAAGATCAGCATAAGGTGTAACGCAAACTGTTAGTTTGCGCCGCAAGCTAACAGCAAGGAGGAATCTCGAATGAAACAGAAAAAGGATCAGCATAAGGTTGGGCTACGAGCGAAGCCTCGCGGCCAACAGATGGGAACGGGCGGAGCTGCAGATCAGAATCGCGAAACGATGGAAGAGACGCCGGCGCTCGGCGGCCGTCGAAAGAACGCGAACGAGATGTTTGCCGATAAGTCGGCGCAGAACATTGGCGGTGATGCGGTAACACCACGAACCAATTCACCTTCTACTCCGGCGATGAATGCCGGCCCGCGCAAAGGCGAAAGCGGCGGGGAGACAGCTTTTAAGGCACAACTGAAAAAGAAGCGTCCGCAGAAAGGGCGTGGATGATTCATCAACAAGTTTGTAAGAAAAAGTCTCGGAAGGTGAAATGTTTATAGAAGGAGTCGGCCATATTAATCCGGAGCCCATTTATGGGCAACAGGAAGCTGCGAGTGTCGTATTCCCCTGGGTTCTATAAGTATTTCGCCGCTACGCGGCTTTGTGCGACGGATTCCTTGATAACAACAAAACTTAGATCATGAGACAGCATACGTATTCTGAAGACCTTCATTGTAGCAGTGCAGCCGGGCCCAGTTTTCCGCCCGTGTTTCTTGTTTTTTTTCTGGCACTCTCTTTCTTATTAATTGGTTCTTCCGCCGTAAGGCCCGCAACCGTTTCGGTGGCGCAGAGGTCCCCGGCGCGAGGCGGCCCCGCATTGGTTTGTGTAGTCTCCCGAAGTGACGCGTCGACCGAAGCTGCTCCGCAGAACAATATGGACGCCGTAGTGCTGGTGGAAAACGGCAGACTGCGGCAGCCTTATCCGGAATACAACGAGGCAGGGCGAGCGAGGTTTGCAAGCGAGTACTTTCGCACGGGAAAGAAATATCGCGTGACGTTTGGCGGTGGAGAAGTTGGCTCGGCCACGGTCAAAGGTTTCGACACGGGTTGTAACAACATTCATGCAACGGCGACAGTTGAAGACAAGGGCAGAATTCCCGCGCACCTGTCTGCCCTGGCGACCAATTCCAGTTCACTGGGTACGAAGCAGAGTGCGAGACGCGCGCCCTCGGATGTTGAGCGACAGGCAGTAATGAAGTTGGTAAGCAAGATCTACCGCTCACGTGGGACCACACTTTCAATGCTTCGCACACTCAAGACGACGAATCTCACGGCGACGGATCTGGATGGTGATGGAAAGTTTGAATTAATAGGCAGCTTTGTAATTGAGACGAAGACGGCGAGAACACCGACAACTCCCCTGGGAGTTGGCGCACGGCGGGATCTTTTTCTAATCGCGGAGCCGGTTGGGGAAACGCTTGGTCAACCTGGCAGCCTGCCTGCGCTGTCGTACAAGCCAGCGCTCATCAATTTTCAGTCGTACAAGCTCCCCCCTGAGGGTTTCGACTCCGCGGTTGATTTCGTTGACCAACTTGATCTCGATGGCGACGGCGTTGCCGAAGTTTTCGTCACCCAACACGGTTTTGACGCCTACGGTTATTCCATCTACAAAAAGACCAACGGCCACTGGCGCAGCGTGTACACAACAACAGGCGATGCTTGTTGACGATCTGAATTCAGCCACAGATAAACACGGATTTCACAGATCTGAAAACGCGACATCAATGGAGGAACGGCGGATCCTCTTATAAAGCGCTGACTCCTGGCCCTTAGGTTCTGATCCGCGTTTATCTGCGTTCATCTGCGGCCGGTATTCCGTTGACTTGTTTTGCTTCTTCGCTTGAAGAAGTGCAATAATCCGCTCGCTTCAAGGACAAGCTGGGCCGGTCTTCATTTTCCAAAGAAATCGAAAAGAGATTATCGAAGTTTAGAGTTCAAACTTCAGTTTGTGTTTTCAATCACGACAATCCAACAATCCAAAGGCTGAACGCTGAACCTCAACGCTTGATAAGGAGAACCCATCATGACGACGGGCAGTAATTGCATATTCAGGTTTGCGGTTAGCGCGCTCTGGCTCTTTGTCATCTCGATCGCAATTCTTAATGCGCAAGGGACCAACACCGACGTGGCCGGCGCCCTTAAGTATCGTTACATCGGCCCCGTCGGCAATCGCGTGACCTCGGTTGTTAGCGTACCGGGACAGCCGAACATTTACTACGTCGGCGCGGCCTCGGGCGGCATCTTCAAAACTACGGACGGCGGCGTTCACTGGGATCCAATCTTCGATCAGTACCCCGTGTCCTCCATTGGCTCTCTGGCCATCGCGCCATCGGATCCAAACGTGATCTGGGCCGGCACTGGCGAGGCTTTTATTCGAAGTCACATTTCCGTAGGCGCCGGCATATACAAATCCACCGACGCAGGCAAGACCTGGAAGTTGATGGGCCTCGAGAAAACCGGCCGCATCGGACGCATCGTCGTTGATCCGAAAACTCCCGACATCGTGCTCGCCGCCGCTATGGGCCACAGTTATGGACCACAACAGGAGCGCGGCGTCTTTCGCACCGCGGACGGCGGCAAGACGTGGGAGCGAGTGCTGTTCACGGATGAGAACACCGGCGCCTCGGACATCGCGATGGATCCAACTAACCCGCGCATTTTGTTTGCCGGCATGTGGCCGCTTGAGATTCATACCTGGGGGCGAGAAAGCGGTGGACCAGGCAGCGGGCTTTACAAGTCGACCGATGGTGGCGTCACCTGGAAGAAACTCACCGGCCATGGTCTCCCAACCCGTACAACTGGCAAGGTCGCCGTCGCCATTGCCAACTCAAACCCCAATCGCGTCTACGCCCTGATTGAAACCGGCGATGGCGTACCACTGAACGGAAAGGAAACCGATCGCGGCAAGATGTGGCGATCCGATGATGGCGGCGACAACTGGCGTCTCGTTAGTTACGACCGCACTCTCGGCGGTCGCACGCATTACTACTTCCGCATGGCCGTCGCGCCTGACAATGAAAACGAAACCTACTATTTGACTTCTGGGTTCGGCACATCTTTGGATGGCGGCGAGACTCTGCGCACAGGCAGCGGATTTGGCAGCAGTCCGGGCGGCGACAACCACGACATGTGGATTGATCCCACCAACGCGAACCGCATGGCGGTTGCTAATGACGGTGGAGTTTCAATCTCGATCACGCGCGGCAAAACATGGAACCGCATACAGCTTCCCATCGCTCAGATGTATCACGTCACCGTCGACAATCGGATTCCGTATTACGTTTACGGCAACGAGCAGGATGATCCCTCGTATCGTGGGCCCAGCAACACACGCGGTGGAGGATTTGGAGGCGGTGTCGGACAGATTCCGCGCAGCGCCTGGCAATCGGTGGGTGGCGGCGAGAGCGGTTGGGCCACGCCCGACCCGGTCGATAACAACATCATCTGGTCCAGCGCCTCCGGCTCCGGCAGCGTCGGCGGTATCGTTGAGCGCTTCAACTTATCAACTGGCCAGGGGCGCAACGTCGAAGTCTGGCCAGATCAAAGTAATGGTTCGACGGCGGCTGAGTTGAAATACCGCTTTGTCTGGACCATGCCCTTAACCATCTCGCCCCACGATCACAACAAACTCTACGTCGGCAGCCAGTATGTCCATCAAACTACTGACGCTGGGCAGAGCTGGCAGGTTATCAGTCCGGATCTCACGACAAACGACAAGAGCAAGCAGGGATTTTCTGGTGGACTGACAGGTGACAACATCGGCGTTGAATATGCCCCCGTGGTGTTTGCTATCGCCGAGTCGCCAAAAGAGAAAGGATTGATCTGGGCGGGCACAAATGATGGCCTGGTCCAGATCACGCGCGACGCTGGTAAAAATTGGAGCAACGTTACGAAGAACATTCCTAGTCTACCGCCGTGGGGCACTGTCAGCAACATCGAGCCTTCGCGCTACGACGCGGGAGCGGCTTACATCACCGTCGATTTCCACCAGGTGAACAATCGCGATCCGTTTGTTTATAAGACGACGGATTACGGCCAGACATGGCGTGCGATTACCAACGGCATTCCGCACACGATGCTGAGCTACGCGCATTGCGTGCGTGAAGATCCTACGAGAGCGGGTTTGCTCTATTTAGCCACTGAAGGCGGGCTGTTCGTGTCTTTCGATGATGGCGGCAACTGGGAGCCTTTGCAGTCGAATCTGCCGCACGCACCGGTTTACTGGATGGTGGTGCAGGAACACTTCAACGATCTGGTTATCGCGACATATGGTCGCGGCTTCTGGATTCTTGACGACCTCTCGCCATTACAGCAGTTGAATGCAAACGTGCGCGACTCTGGTGCATATCTATTTACGCCGCGCCCCGCATATCGTTTCCGAAATACCGTTGTGCCTGTCACGATGAGCGACGATCCAACTGCCGGGCAAAACCCGCCCTACGGCGCCGCGATTAATTACTACTTGAAATCAGCGCCCAGTGGTGACGTAAAACTTCGCATCGAAGATGCGAGTGGACGGGTAGTTCGCACGCTTACGGGCACGAAGACCGCTGGCATCAATCGAGTCACCTGGGATCTGCGTGGTGAGCAGACCAAAGAAGTTCGTCTAAGAATGAGCCCGGCCTACGCTCTTGAGATCCGCAACGGTGCTGAAGGATGGCGTCTCGCGCCTGACGGCGCGCGCATGTCTGTGCTTATGCCACCGGGAACCTACACGGTGAAGTTATTGGTTGGCGGGCAAGAGGCAGCGCAGGCGAGCCAGCAATTAATCGTCAGGAAAGATCCGAATTCGGAAGGCACGGAAGCCGACATTCAAACTCAAATCGCGATGCTGCTCGAGCTGCGCAAGGATTTGGAGTCAGCCGCCGACATGGTGAATCAGATCGAAGCCATCCGCAGCCAGCTCGCCAGCATCACCTCATTGCTCAGCGGTGGGAGCGGTGATCAGATCAGAACCGGGAGCGGACCGGGGTCCCCAGCTGGGCAGCCCGGCGGGGGTGGTGGTAGCGAGCGGGTCATGGGGTCAACAGCGCCAGCGGCGGGGACCGAGTCAAACGTCATGTCAGTACCGCCTGCGGGCCGGCGGGGCAGCCCGGCTGGGGTGTTGGCAGCGAGCGCGTTTGCGGCCGACCCTAATGCAGCCGCTACTGACGCACTCGACAAAAAGCTAATTGAGGTTGAGGACAATCTGATCCAGCGACGCCTAACCGGCCAGGGACAGGACACCACGCGCTGGCCACCAAAGTTGCTCAGCAAGATCAACTATCTCGCGAATGGACTCGCCGGCGCGGACTTTCCGCCTACAACGCAGCAACGCGAAGTGAAGGCTATGCTTGAAGAGCAGCTCGTCACTCATCGCCGCCGATTAGACGAGATACTGAACAAAGATCTCGACGCCTTCAACAAGCTGCTCCGCGATAGGAACATTCAAAACGTAATCCCCCGCGTACCTTAAGTAGGACAGGTTTTCCAGCCTGTCATTTTGGACTGCGGTGACTTGTCACCGCTTTTCTAAGGGGACTGAACATCAGAAAGCGGCGACAAGTCGCCCACTCCAAAGCCGGCGCGGCAGTCCCCCGGCCGTCAGGGAGGTCGAATGCGATGTCGTTCCTGTGCCTCCATGACTCCGAATCTTGGCGATGATAGAGCGGTAGTGGTGGGCAATGTGGTCCGCCTCTTCCGGTTTGCTGCACTCCTCGATTATAAAGAATTCGCCGGCTGACATTTTCCCGGTGCGCAGGTAGTACGCCGTTTTCTCCCAAGATTCGGCGCGCATCTGCAAACCGCCGAGGGTTTGACCAAGGTCGAGGTCATCGAGCTCGATGCGGTAGGTAGTTGACACTGTTTGGGGATATTACCCAGGCAGGTTTGTGCGCGGCAAGCCTAAGAGTCCCGAGCGGGTTTATTGAGCTTGAGGCACTTCTTTGCATGTTTGATAAGCAACTCAGAGTCAGGCTGAAAGTTGCCGGGAAGGATTAGGCGTTTACCTTCGAAACTCCACAGCCAATCGGCGATGCTTGATCCTTTCACCTCATTCAGAAGCCTCGGCGCCATCTTTACAGTAAAGCCTTTCTCAATCCACATCAGACCACAGTCAAAAGCGCGGTCGTGAAGTGCATTCAAACAAAGTCCGTTTCGGGGATTCAAACGGTTCTTAGGATCGACAGCCCAAGGGATTATGTGACTAGCTACCAGCAGCGGGCGAACCGAAAGCCCTGTAACGCAGCAGCGGAAACCATAAGCGGACAAGACCCGCCGGCGAAAGAAACTCTGATTCAGTAGCCCACCGATTAATCGGTTGGATCAAAGCCATCATTGGAGCGCAGTGCGTGAAACGGACGGTTGAGAAAAAACCGCTGGACCGTAAATCGTATTCTGAGTGGAGGGCCGCTCCGTTTCGGTCGCCTCACATGCCCCGGTTCAATGACCGGCACCATCAAAGAATCGGAGATTGATCCTTGTGGACTGACTAATTGCGTGATGAAGCTTGAGCCGGGCGCGGAATGCGTCTCGGTTTTGATCTTTTTCTGTTCGTGCGACGCGTGCGATGTCGAACAGTTATCGAGTTTGCGGCTCCTGGCTGCTCGCCGGATAGTTTTTGCGTTCCGCCCGTGGCGATCTGTTTCTGCGTCCCGCCTGCATTAGTACCTGCGCTTTGACGGTAGGCATCAGCGTCTGCCTGGGCGATCCCGGTTTCCAAACGTGTGCGGCTGGTGGCGAGTAGGTCGAGCTGGGCTTGTAAACCCTTCCTCTCAATCTCTAATTGACGGCGTCGCTGCTCGCGCAAATCCTCAGGATTTGTGCTTCCTACTCCAGCAAGACTCTTTTCTATATTCTCCGGTTTCAAATCTTCTTCGAGTTGGCGCAGACGTGTTTGCAGCTCCGCCTGTTGCTCCTGTACGTGGATGAGCTGCGCGCGGAGGCTAGCGGCTCGCGACTCCGCGGTGTTCTGAGCTGCGACCGCGAGAGCAGAAATAGCAATCAGCAAACAGCATTCAGCAATCAGCAGTGCTGCGAGAAGAGTTGTGGTTTGTAGCTTTCTCATGACCGGAATCCTAAATCGTGATGCGATAAACAGCAATCAGCGGCGAACTGCGACTGCGGCTAATTTATAAATCGTGAATGCTGATAGCGACCAGCTCCTGAGCTTCAATCCCGAAACATCTCACGAGAAATGCTCGTTCGCGCAGGGCGTAAACAAAATGTCACTCGGATCGCCTGAAAGCGTGGAATTATTCAACCCCTTCAGGGTTGGAAATGATCCTTGTACCTTTCCGGGGGGGGGTAGCCCCCGGCTATTCAATCTCACGCTTTCAGCGGGAGGAAAGCCACATGGTCCATGTGGAAACGTACCGGAGGGGGTAGCCCCCGGCTATTCAATCTCACGCTTTCAGCGTGATGAAGCCACCGCCGCAAGGGATTAGATTAAACGCCGCGGACCCAGACGAATGAATCTCTTCGACTCATCCCCGCAGGGGATGAATTCAATAGCCGTGGGCCGCCGCCCACGGATCGCAGATTAAACATGAACGCGACCCTGTAAGGGTCGAACAGTTAATTCCAAAGGTAGCGCTCGTCATATTCGATTCCATAATCCTCGTAGAATTGAATCAACTCCTCCTGAAACGTTCGCTTGCGATGGTGCTCTTTCTGACTGGCGATGTATCGCTTCAAATTTGTAACCTCAGTATGCCCAACAGAGAAAGCGCCATAACCATCCTGCCAGTGAAACTCTCTAAACGTTTTGCCTTTGGTCTTGATCCAGGACGAACTGCTTTTCTTTACCTCCTTAAGTAACGAACTGAGCGCAATATTCTTTGATTGTGAGATCAATAAATGAACATGGTCGGTAGTTCCGCCGGCATCAAGTAAACGCGATTCGTTGTTTTTCAAAATGCCGCCGATGTAGGCGAATAATTCTGGCTCAATTTCAGGAGTGATCAAAGAAGCGCGATTTTTGGTCGAGAAGATGACGTGAACAAGTAGGCTGGTGAGTGTTTGGGCCATTGCAATTGCCTTTCATGAGGTTCGACCCTTTCAGGGTCGGGACTGATTTGAGCCATAGTTCCGGGGGCGTTGCCCCCGGCTATTCAATCTCACGCCTTCAGCGTGATGAAGCCACATGTTCCAGAAACGTACCGGGGGCGTTGCCCCCGGCTATTTAATCTCACGCTTTCAGCGTGATGAAAGCCACATGGTCCATGTGGAAACGTACCGGAGGGGGTAGCCCACGGCTATTTACTGACACGCCTTCAGCGTGTTAAGCGGTGATGGGGACGAGTGATGAGTAATTAATCAGCGGTAGTAGAGTAATTGGTGCTCAGCCAAGCGGGTTGAATTACCAATCTTCCCGGGCGATGTATTTGAGGACACTTTTGATTGAGGCGACGGCGTGGCTGCCGTCGGATTTCACAAAGGGAATGTGGCGATAACGGCCGAGGGACATTTTGTTTACAGCTTCCGCTACCGAGTCTTTCTCTTGAAGCGTTTCAGGATTAGGGCTCATTAATTCTTTGACAGCTACGCTTGCCAGATCCTTATCTCCACTGGTCAACCGCAGCAGCACATCGTGCTCGGTGAAAATGCCAACCAGCTTCTTGCCTTCCAAAACCAACGCGCAGCCCGAGTTGGAATTCATCATGCGCCTGGCGACTTCCAGCGCTGGAGTGTCAGGGGCAACGGAAATCGTTTCATCCTGATCAAGCTGACTTAAATTGTCTTCCATAACGGAACGGGCGAGGCCTTCGGCTGAATCGGCTCGCGGCACGTCAAGGTCGCGAAACGGCGCGAGGCAATTCTCGCAACGATCCATGCCTTCAATGTTTTCGTGACCACAGGAGGGACAAAGCATAAAAAGCTCCTGGGGTGAAAAGGGGAAGGGGGAAGGGGGAAAGAAAGAATCGCTTTCCCCTTTTTCCCCATTTACCTTTTTCCCCTCACTTTATTCCACGATCCAGGTGTCGCCGCTGTTGATTAGCTTTTCCAAACTGCCTGGTCCCGACTTCGCGATGGCCGCATCGATCTGGCCGACCATCATCTCTTCATAAGTCGGTCGCTCGACTGCGCGGAAGATTCCGACGGGCTGCGGGAAGTCAGGCTGCTCCATGCGCGCGAGCATGAACGCGACGGAAGGATCCTTCAGGTAGATGTCATGAACGAGCAGATCATTTTCGGTGATGCCATTCTCGCCGATAGTTACCACTTCCGGGTGCGCTCCATTCATGCGAATCCCCCTGTTCCGTTCCTTGCCGAAGATCATCGGTTTGCCGTGCTCCAGATAAAGCACGCGATCCGTTCGCACACTTCGCTCGGCAAAAGAATCGAAGGCGTGATCGTTAAAGATATTGCAGTTTTGATAGACCTCGATAAATGAGATGCCTTTATGTCTGGCCGCTGCTTCAACCACGCCGCCAAGATGTTTGACATCAATGTCGATCGAGCGCGCCACGAAAGTTGACTCGCTCGCTATCGCGAGCGATAGAGGATTTATCGGGTAGTCGATAGCTCCCACCGGCGTGGATTTTGTCTTCTTGCCGAATTCCGAGGTCGGACTGTACTGCCCCTTAGTCAAACCATAAATGCGGTTATTGAAAAGTATGTAATTGACATCGAGATTGCGGCGAATCGCATGCATGAAATGGTTGCCGCCAATCGAGAGCGCATCGCCATCGCCGGTGATCACCCAGACACTCAGCTCCGGATTCGCGCATTTAATGCCGGTAGCGATTGCCGGCGCGCGTCCATGAATCGAGTGGAAGCCGTAGGTGTTCATGTAGTAAGGAAAGCGCGATGAGCAGCCGATGCCGGAGACGAAAACAACCTTTTCGCGCGGAATGCCGAGGTCGGGCATTACTTTTTGGACGTTATTGAGAATGGCGTAGTCGCCGCAACCCGGGCACCAGCGCACTTCCTGATCGGAAACAAAGTCGGCCTTTTTTTGCTGACCCGGAGGTGGCGCGATTTTGCCGGAGACCGCCGAGCCACTCTCGCTCTCAGTCGACACGGTCTCGGTTATCAACTTGTTTCCGTTTCCATTATTACCATTTCCACTTGTACTCATTATTGCTCCTTGAAATCCTTATCATTAGTTGAACTTCAGTACTCATCTCAAAACCTTGCACGCGGAAGGTGCCGCATTCTCAATTAGGAATACTTCTCCATTTTCTCACAGTGATAATTTCTCGATCCTCGTCGTCTGGCTCAAGTACTGCAACAGCCCCACCCCGTTCATAAGGTCCTCTTTTACGCGGCGCCGTACGATAAGCATAAGGATCGTGCGGCGGCGCCGGCGGCTCGCTTTGTTTACGCCCAAACAGACCACCGAGAATGCGTTTGATCACAGCCAACATATTTGTCGCTTTTGTGAGCGAGTTCGACAAACTTAAGTTTGTCGAACATTTTGCGCCCTCCCTAACGGTCGGGCTACTGCCCCAACATTTTGCGCCCTCCCTAACACTCCCACCCCAGCGGGGCTGCCGGCATGCCCCGGGGTCGGG
>CAAGKR010449419.1_pt1 | contig 46708 bp, 28 predicted proteins | sample 2556971 | NCBI WGS metagenome assembly CAAGKR01 (sample SAMEA5207829, study PRJEB30636) | soil metagenome | biome: forest; feature: boreal; material: soil | place: USA | collected 2011-09 | depth 1 m | reverse complement strand
CCGACGGGCGCGAGGGCCAGGTCCACGCCGAGCAACTGCTGATCGCGACCAGCCGGACCCCGAACACCGCCGGGCTGGGCCTGACCGAGGCGGGCATCGGACTGGATGCGCGTGGGTTCGTGCAGGTCGATGAACGGCTCCGGACCAGCGTGCCGCACATTTGGGCCGCCGGTGATGTCACCGGTTCACATGCCGGCGCGCAGATGGCCACCCCGGTCGGCGCGCACGACGGCAACATCGCCGCCGGCAACGCGCTCGGGGCGGACGTACGAACGGTGGACCACGCGGTGCTGCCGCGGACGATCTTCACCGACCCACAGGTCGCGGTCGTCGGACTCACCGACGAGGAGGCGAATGCCCGCGGGTTCGTCTGCAACTGCAACACCGTCCCGATCCACTACGTGCCGCGGGCAGAAGCGGTCCGCGACGAGCGCGGGATCATCAAGATGGTCCTCGAGGAGAAAGGCGGCAAGGTCCTCGGGGTCTCGATGGTCGGGCGGGACGCTGGCGAGGTGATCCACGAGGCCGCGATGGGCATGCGCTTCGGCGCGACGGTCCACGACTATATCGACATGGTCCACGTCTACCCGACGATGGCCGAAGCGTTGAAGATCGTCGCACTCTCGTTCTTCAAGGACGTTACCAAGATGAGCTGCTGCGCCGAGTGAAGAAGATGGAGCAGGTCGGGAAATCGAGATGCGCTATGCCTCGGGTGCGGAGCCGACTGAAATACCGACGCCCGGTGGCTGCCGTGAAACGCTGAATGAACTGCCATAAGGCTCCTGAGGTTCATTCGCGATTCGATCGAGACGACGAAATATGGATGAATGCTCCGGATCTCTGAGGCGTCGGCGGGAATCGAACCCGCGATGAGGGTTTTGCAGACCCTTCGCCCAATTTTGGAGTCTCAGGTCGAGAAACCCAGCAAATTTGCAAAATCGCGCTCCCCGGCTGACCATCTCGGCCCCGCAGACTCTTGTCTTGGTGCTGACTCAGCGTTTCCTTGGGCGCGCCTGCCACGCGCCACGAGGTTGCCCAGGACGCTGCGACGGGCCGACGGGCCGTCAACACTTGCGACGCCAAGTCAGTTGGCGGTGAACGTGCGCGGCAGGTAATAGCTTTCAGCTGGTCGCTATGAGATGGACATCTCCTTTGACGCGGTCATTGACTACCGCGTGGCGCGAGGCCCCGGAGACACCTGTGAATGCCGGAGAGGGCGTCACGGTGAGCTGATCAGGTACCCGACGACGCTCCGCGATCTAGGCCAACGATCTTCTCGCGCTGAGCAGTCTCACGGGAGTACTGCGGTGCATTCGATGCTCAGGCGCGCCCCGCGCGGGAGGTCTGCCACCCCGACGGTCGTTCGAGCTGGAGGACGTGGACCGAACCATTGTTCGTATTCGGCGTTCATTGCGGAGAAGTCAGCGAGGTCCCTCAAGTAGACGTTCGTGCGGACCACATGCATCAGGTCTGAGCCCGCGGCGGCGAGCACGGCAGCATGGTTTTGAAGCACCCGGCGAGTCTGCACAGCGATGTCGTTCTCGACTAGCTCGCCAGTCTGCGGATCCAGCGGCAACTGACCAGCGCAAAAGATGATGCCCGAGGCGATGATCGCCTGACTGTACGGACCGATCGAGGCGGGCGCTTTGTCTGAAACGACTGCGCGAATGTCCACGACAGTTGTCCTCCCTCGTATTGGCGGCGAAGAACCTGTTTCGCGAAAACCCAACTCTTTGGTTAGCCAGCAATGATGAGGTAGGCGCTCGTTCGCACGCGACTTGCCTTGGGCGGAGCGACAGTGGCGACTCGGGGAGCTATGACCCTCGGACGGCGACAACGCGAACCGCGCAGTACTTGAACTCGGGGATCTTCGCGTCGGGATCGAGTGCCGAGTTGGTCAATAGGTTGGCCGCGGCCTCCACGAAGTGGAAGGGGATGAACACGACGCCGCTCGGAACACCAGGATCGGACCGGGCGGCGACCTCGATCTCGCCACGGCGCGATGTGACTCGAACGAGTTCGCCCGACGAAACGCCGAGCTTCAGGAGGTCGGCCGGCGACAGATATGCCCCGGCGTTGGGCTCAAGCGTATCCAGTACGACCGACCGTCTCGTCATGGCGCCGGTGTGCCAGTGCTCGAGGAGCCGTCCGGTAGTGAGCACCATTGGGTACTGCTCGTCCGGCATCTCGTCGGGCGAGCGCAAGTGGGCCGGTACGAAGCGCGCACGGCCATCGCTGGTCGGGAAGCTCGATTCGAACAGCACTGACCTTCCGGGGGAGTTCGGGTCGTCGACGGGATACGTCACGGCGCGCTCGGCCTCCAGTCGTTCCCAAGGCGCCCCGGCAAGCGCATCTTGGAACGCCGCCGAACGCATCTCCTCGTAGGCCTCTCGGGGATGGGTGTAGTGCCACTCGCGGCCCATGCGACGGCCGATCTCCTGGATGATCCACCAGTCCTGTTTGGCCTGACCGGGCGGATCGACCACGGTTTGGCCGAGCTGGATGCGCCGATCGGTGTTCGTGAAGCTGCCGATCTTCTCGAGGGCAGCCGATGCTGGCAGGATGACGTCCGCGTAGGTCGCGGTCTCGGTTAGGAAGATGTCCTGTACAACCAGATGCTGGAGGGAGGCGAGCGCGGACCGCGCGTGTCCCAGGTCTGGGTCGCTCATCGCGGGATTCTCTCCCATGATGTACATCCCGCGGATCTGACCAGCGAGGATCGCATCGACGATTTCCACCACCGTGAGGCCCCGCTCGGGCTCGAGCGCTTGGCCCCACAGCTCCTCAAAATGCACTCGGACCGCCGGGTCTTCGACCCGCTGGTAGCCCGGGTAAAACATCGGGATCAACCCAGCGTCGGAGGCGCCTTGGACGTTGTTTTGTCCGCGCAGCGGATGGAGTCCCGTGCCCGGCCTGCCGATCTGCCCTGTCAACAGGGCCAGCGCAATCAACGCTCGGGCGTTATCGGTCCCATGGGTGTGCTGCGATATCCCCATGCCCCAAAAAATCATCGCCGTCTTCGCGGTGGCGTAAAGCCGAGCGACGTCGCGGATGACGCTCGCCGATATCCCGCACACCGTCGCCATCGCCTCCGGCGCGTACCCTTTGAGATGCTCCCGCATTTCGTCCCAGCCGACGGTGCGCTTGCGGATGAAGTCGTCGTCCTGCAAGTCTTCGTCAACGATGGCGCTCATGATCGCGTTCAGCAGGGCCACGTCGGTGCCCGGCGTGAACCGGAGCATGTGCGTCGCGTGGCGCGACAGCGCCTGACCGCGCGGGTCGATCACGACAAGCTTCGCACCAGACTTGACGGCGTTCTTGATGAAGGTCGCGGCCACCGGGTGATTGATCGCCGGATTCGCGCCAATGACGATGATCACCTCTGCTTGGGCGGCGTCCATGAAGGGATTCGACACCGCGGCGCTCGCCAGCCCCTCAAACAGCGCCGCGACGCTGCTCGCGTGGCACAGCCGGGTGCAGTGATCGACATTGTTCGTCCCGAACGCGGTTCTAACGAGCTTTTGAAAGAGGTAGGCCTCTTCGTTGGATCCTTTCGCCGATCCGAACCCGGCGAGCGCGCCCCCTCCATGTGCGTCCCGAATCTCGGTCAAGCCGCCAGCGGCGCGATCGAGCGCTTCTTCCCACGTTGTTTCGCGGAAGTGACTCCCCCAATCGCTCGGGTCGACGCTATCGTCGGCGCGTTTGTCCACGCCAGCCTTGCGGACAAGTGGCACCTGAAGCCGGTCGGGGTGCCGCACGTAGTCGAATCCGAAGCGCCCCTTCACGCACAACCGGCTCCGATTAGCGGGGCCGTCGCGGCCAGTGGCACTGACGATCCGCTCGTCTTTCACCGCGTACGTCAGCTGGCAGCCGACGCCACAGTAGGGGCACACGGAATCAACGGTCCGGTCCGGGATCACCAAACTGGCGCCACCGCTCAACGACAGCGCTCCAGTCGGACATGCCTGGACGCACTCGCCGCAGCCAACGCACGTCGATGATCCCATCGGGTAATCGAAGTCGAACACGATCTTGGCTTCATAGCCGCGACCGGCGATGCCAATCACGTCGTTGACCTGGACGTCGCGGCAGGCCTGGACACAGCGGGCACACGTGATGCACGCGTTCAAGTTGACGGCCATCGCCGGGTGAGACACGTCTGCAACGTAGCGGTCGCCCGCTCGGAACGGGCGCTCCGTCACGCCTCCCTGAACACATGCGGCCGCAAGCTCGTCTCGCATGGTCAGCGGCGCCCGGGGCGCGTGCGATCGGAGCAGTTCAAGGACCGTCTGACGAACTCGTGTCACTCGCTGCGATGCAGTCCGCACGACCATCCCCTCTTGCGGCTTTCGTAGGCATGCGGGCGCGAGCACCCGCTCACCCTCGACCTCGACGACGCACGAACGGCAGTTCCCTCCTGGCCGATACCCTGGCTGGTCCATCGTGCAAAGATGCGGCAGCGGGATACCTTCGCGCAGCGCCACCTGAAGGACCGTCTCTGATGGATCGGCCGCGACCACGCGGTCGTCGAGGGTCATCTGCAGACCGCTCACTTGGTGCTTTCCGGCCAGGACCGTGCGAGCGAGCGCAACGGCGCCGGCGCAGCCTGGCCCAGACCGCAAATCGATGCGTCGGCCATGCATGACGAGAGTTCCTCCAACTTCGCGGTGTCCCAGCGAGCTTCCGCCATCAGCGCAACAGCTTGCATCGTGCCCTCCCGGCACGGGGTGCATTGACCGCAGCTCTCGTTGCGGAAGAACCGCATCGCGGCGCGCGCGACCTCTCGCGGTGAGTCGCTCTCCGACAGGATGATCACTCCCGCAGAGCCGAGAGAACCGCCAAACTGTTGGAGGGTGTTCACATCGAGCGGCTCGTCGGCGAGGGTCGCTGGGAGAATGCCACCCGAGGCACCCCCCGGCAGGTACGCCGCGAACCGCTGGCCCTCCGCCATACCACCGGCAAATTCCTCGACGAGCTCGCGCGCCGTCACGCCGTTCGGCGCGAGGTAGACGCCAGGCGTCCGCACGCGCCCCGAGACCGAAAAGTGCCGCATGCCCGAGTGACCTCGGCGACCTTGCGCCGACCACCATGTCGCGCCGTGCTCGACGATGTCTCGCACGAAGTACATCGTCTCGACGTTCTGGATCAGCGTCGGCCGCCCGAACAGGCCGACCTGCGACGGGTACGGTGGCTTGTTCCTCGGATAGCCACGTTTCCCCTCGATGCTCTCGAGCATGGCGGTCTCTTCGCCACAGACGTACGCGCCACCGCCGCGCCGAAGATGTACTTCGACGTCTGAGAGACGCCGGTCCGCGACCTGTTGCAGCTCGGTCCTCAGGACAGAGCGCAAGGCGTCATGCTCACCGCGGAGGTAGATGTACAGCTGCTCCGCGCCGACCGCCCAGCAGGCGAGCAGGATCCCTTCCAGCACACGATGCGGATCGCGCTCAAGAAGCCAACGGTCCTTGAATGTTCCAGGCTCGCTCTCGTCGGCGTTGAGCACGACGTAACGCGGAGCAGGCTCGGCGCGGACGGCACGCCATTTGCGTGCGGTCGGAAAGCCGGCGCCACCCAGACCTCGCAGGTTCGACGCCTCCAATGCGTCAATGACGAAATCGATGGACCGAGCACCGTCGAGGCAGTTGCGAAGTAGTTGATAGCCGCCCTTGCCCAGGTATTCATCGATGTAGCCGCGCGTTTCTGGCCTTCGCGCCGGTCCAATCGCCACGGGAGCGGAATCGCACCGGCCCAGGCAGGGGACGCGACGGACGCGTTCCGTAGCGGCCGCCGCAAGCGCGTCGGCTCCTGCCAACTCACAAGGCAACCCTTCGCAGACAGCACGTGCCGGTGCCGTGGCCGGGGCAACGTCGGCTACCACGTCGAATGCCGGGTAGAACGTCGCGACTTCATAGCCTTCGACGAGGGAGATACGGAGCTCCTGACAGAGCGCTGCGAGATGACGCTCGGCAACTGCGCCGAACTGATCTTGAATCAGATGCAGGTATTCGATGAGGAGGTCGCGCCGGCGAGATCCTTCCGACAGAAGTTCGCGGACTTCGCTGAGCGCCAACCCGTCGACGCCTCGCCCTCTCACTCGGGCGCGTTGCTGGTGTCGGTCAGCCACCGTTCACCCTGCGTCGCCTTCGGTCTCTCCAGATAGCGGCCTCGACCCGCGGCCCCAAGAACGTGTCCGTCACGAACTATGAACTCCTCGCGAGATCGTACATACCGGCCAGTCAACGCGATCAATCACATCCACTATGCCTGTTCACCTGCGATCCAGTTGCGGATTCGCCTATGGCAAAAGGGCTGGCGAGCGCGGAAGAGACTCGTCCAAATCGCCGCTGGCGAGAGAGACGCGGTGCCCTGCTGAGGCTTCCTCATGTGCGTGTGGATGACGCAACCTGGTCGCCAGCGGTCAAGACCTGGCCGCAGATGGTTTCGCTTTCTATAGTGGAGCTATGCCGGCTGTCAAACCATCTCATAGCGTCTTTCACCACGCCAGAGTTCAATCCGGTCGGGCATCTTCGCGGCAACGCCACGAGCTTGGCCAACCGCCCCACCTGAGTGCCCTGGCCCGGCGGCGCACATGCCGAACGCATGTTGGTTCGGCATCGTGGGCGATGTCGAGCGTCGTGAGCAAGCTGCGGTGACGGTTCGAACACGTCGATTGCTCTCGGAACTCGATCGCGTGGGCTCTCGCCAAGTGGAAGATCGGATCGCGGCGTTCGGGGAAGACGGCCTCCTGCGCCTAGGGGGAGGACCGGTGCGCCCGCTTCCTGCGCATGTCCGCGATGCGGTAATTGCCGCCTTCGATGAACCGCTCCGGCGGCCCTCGCGCGGCTTACCGGAGCTGCGCACGGCGATCGCGGCCGAGATGGACCGTCAGGCGGAAGTCCGCATCGACCCCGAACAAGAGATCCTGGTAACGAACGGCGCGATGCAGGCCCTGAACATCGTCTGCCGCGCGCTGCTCGAGCCTGGCGACGAGGTCGTCATTCCCACTCCGAACTTCTTTTTCGATGGGATTGTACGACTGCCCGGCGGGAAGCCAGTCTACGTGCCTTGCTCTGAAAACGAGGGCTGGCGGTGGGACCTTGGCCGCATCGAAGCCGCACTCACTCCTCGAACCAAGATCTTCGTGGCCTGCAACCCGACGAACCCGACCGGCTACTTGCCCACCCGAGCTGATCTAGAGGCGATCTGCGCGATGGCGGAAAGGTATCGCTTCGTGGTGCTGTCCGATGAGTCGTACGACCGCTTCGTGTACGACGGTGCCCGACTGACGTCCCTCCTCGAGCTTCGTGCCCGCAGTAACAACCTGGTGTTAGTCAGAAGCCTAAGCAAGAGTCACGCCCTCGCCGGCTGGCGCATGGGGTTCGTCGCCGCGCGAGCCGACTTGATCGATAGCTTCGTGAAGGTGCTTGAGTGGGAGTGCTTACACGGCGCCTATGTGCCGCAGCGAGCAGCGACGGCCGCACTTGAAGGCCCTCAGGACTGGCTCGGCAACTTAGCCAGTGAGTACCAGGCGGTTCGTGACCGACTCTGGTTGACATTGTCGGTGTCGAAGTGGCTCCCTTGCGTGAAGCCGCAGGCGGGGCCCTTCTTCTTCATCAACACCAGGCGGGCTGAGGAAATCTCCCACGTTGACGGCAGCGAGATGCTTCTTCGAGCCGGCCTGCCGACCGTGCCGGGTCGATTCTTTCAGAGTCCCGGATACGTCCGCCTTCCGTTCGGAGTCGACGAGCCAACACTCAGGGGCATGGAGCAGATCCTGTCTACCTTCACGCCGACCGGAGCCTGACGTGACGACAACCACTTACTGCGCCGGTGTGACATCGACGTTGAGTAGGCCCTGCTGCTGAAGTCGCGTTCACGTAGCACGAAGAACGCCGACGACCGCAACGGCGACTAGCAGCAGCAGGCTCGACGTCCGTAGCTCTTGCAGATATGCGTACTCAGCGGGAACCGCGTCGCCAACTACCGGAGACAGTGTCGATGCAACGGCTGGGCAGTTTGAGCCATGCCGAGTGCCGTCGGACCAGGAGCTCAGCGCTGTTCGGTAGCACGCCCGTCACAACGACGACCGGTGCGCTGTAGGCGAGAGTGCGCACCGGCATCACCGAATGTGATCAGCGGAGTCGCCGGTGGCGTCAGCCCAGCGGACCGGTCTCGGGAACGTCAGGCCGGGCGATAGCGCACGGCCGCCTCGCCCTCGTGCGACCGCCCTGCCCACGAGAAGTAGCCTCCTGATGCCCTATCTTCCGAGTGCGCGACCGCGGTGCGTTCCCATCGCTACTGCATCGATCGTCTCAGTAATTGCGCTTAGACACGTCGCTCAGTTGAACCGCGCGGGATCGAATGGTGCGAGGTCCACCGACGGTCTGTCCCCGCACACGATGTCCGCGATGGCCTTGGCGGTCACGGGTGCAAGGGTCACGCCAAGCATGCCGTGCCCGGTCGCGACAAGGAGGCGGTCACTGTTCGGCGCGCGGCCAATGACCGGAAGAGAGTCCGGGGTCATCGGTCGAGGCGCGCTCCACTGCTCATGCGCACCTCCATCGCGCCAACCTGCGAGGTAGCGATCCGCGGTGCGCCCAACGGCGTCGAAGCGCACCTGTCGCGCAGCGGTGCCAATCGGCGCAATCTCCATGGTTCCCGCCACTCGCAGGGCGCCACGCAAGGGAGTGCAAGCAACCCGGCCTTCGACAAGGTAGGTGGGCCACCGGAGCCGTAAGGTCGGAGTCTCCACCGTGATGCCGTATCCCCGACCGGCGATGACTGGTAGGCGGAAGCCCGCGGCCCGTGCGAGCTTGGGTGACCAGGCGCCGGCAGCCAGCACGACCGTATCCGCCCGAATGGCGGTCGGATCGCGAACCTCCTCACGCCGGATGTCCACGCCGAGCTCTGCCAGCCGCCGGACGAGTTCCGTGATCAATCGTTCTGGCCGCAAGTGCCGCTCGCCCTCGACGAGAATGCCGCCGGTGACGTCGTCTGACACGGACGGCTCCACGGCGCGGAGCGCGTCGGGCCCCAAGTACCTCCCGGTGTAGCCGTAGGGTTCCATGAGCTCGAGCTCGTCGCGAACGTGGCGTGCGCCAGCCTCGCTGGCGAAAAGGAACAGTACGCCGGAGCGCTCCATCTCCATGTCAATGCCGTCCGCCGCGAGCGCGTCGAAACCCGGCATCGTGCCCCGGGCGAACTCCGCAGTAGCCCGTAGTCCGCGCTGGAAATCGCGGGCGTTGCAGTGGCGCCAGAAGCTCCACAGCCAGCCGAGCTGATCGAGATCGAGGTGAGGCCGGATGTACAGGGGACTATCGGGCCCCATCATCCATCTCAGCGAGGTCGACACCACTCCTGGGCCGGCGACAGGTCCCGAGAAGACGGGGACGATCCACCCGGCGTTCCCCCATGAGGCTCCCGCTCCTGCCCGCTCTCGTTCGAAAATGACGACATCGGCGCCCCGGTGTCGAAGCTCCCAAGCGCACGTGAGGCCCACCACGCCCGCGCCGATAATGGCGACCCTCACTGGCCCTCGACCGTTTGCGGTGCATGCAGCACGTGGCTCATGGTCAAGAGGTGACAGATGCAGATGGATCGAGCGCTTCGCTGAGCCAGTCGCCGAAGGAGTTCACTGCGAGGACGGTTAGGGCGATCGCGAACCCGGGCAGGGCTGTGACCCACCACGCTGTGGCGATGTACTGACGGCCATCGCTGATTATTTGGCCCCAGCTGACGTCTGGCGCCTGTACTCCCAAGCCTAAGAAGCTCAGTGCGGATTCGAGCAAGATCATTCGCGCGACCTCGAGTGTGGCGATCACCGTGATCGGAGCGCTCAGCTGCGGCAACACGTGATGCCACAGGATCCGCGGCGTGCGGCAGCCGACAGCGCGAGCCGCCTCAATGAACTCCAACTCACGGATCGAAAGGACTCGACTTCGGATGACCCGCGCATATACCACCCAGCCTGAGAGCGCCATCGTGAGCACTAGGGTGATCGTGTCCGGACCCCGCACCGCGATGATCGTGATTGCGAGGAGGATGAAGGGGAACGCGAGCTGGACCTCTGTCACGGCCGCGATCAGCGAGTCCAACTTGCCACCGTAGTATCCCGAGAGCAGCCCGAGCAGCGCTCCGATGAGCCCCGACACCAGTACGGCAGAGATGCTGATCGTGACCGTGATGCGCGCACCTACCACGAGGCGGCCCCAGAGATCGCGGCCGAGCGCATCGGCCCCCAGCGGATAGCCCCAATCACCAGTCTCCCAAGCAGGCGGTTGAAGCCGACGGGTCAGGTCAGAGCTGGCCGGGTCGTGGTTGAGGAAGAGACTAGGGAGTACTGCGAGCACCAGAACCGTCAGCAGAATGCCAGAGCCGAAGACCGTACGCGGGTTGCTGAGATAGCTCCGCACGAGGCGACCGCTTCGCCAGTTCGTACGCGAACCCGCTGCAGATCCACGTTCAGGCACGACGGGGTCTTCGTTCGACCCTTGCTTTGCCTGCTGCCCGCTGTGGCACCGAGTCAGCGAGCTCCCACACGAATCCGGGGATCCAGGGACTGATAGAGCAGGTCCACGGCAGTGTTGACCAGCACGAATCCGAGCGCCGCCACGAACACGGCGGCCTGCACGAGGGGGTAATCGCGCGTAAAGACGGCCTGCACGGCAAGACGTCCAATTCCCGGCCAGGCAAAAATCCATTCGACGATGACGGCACCGCCCAAGAGCGTTGCGAACTGGAGGGCCATCAAGGTCACGACGGGGATCGCGGCGTTCTTCAGCGCATGTACGCCAATCACGCGCCGTTCGCGCAGGCCCTTCCCCCGGGCGGTGCGGATGTAGTCCTGGGCCAATGCTTCGAGCACGCTCGCGCGGGTCAGACGTGCGATGCTAGCCGCCGAATACATCGCAAGCGACAACGCTGGCAGCACGAGCTGTTGCAGGCTCCCGTATCCGGATGACGGCAGCAGCCCAAGGTGCACCGCGAAGATCGTGATGAGCACGATTCCAAGCCAAAACGTCGGCGTGGACTGACCAATAAGCACAAACACGCTGAGGCAGACATCTAGCCAAGAGTCACGTCGTGCGGCCGAGACGACGCCGATCGCGACACCGACGAGTGCGGCGATGGCCATGGCGGTCGCTGCGAGCAGCAGCGTCGCGGGCAGACGCTCGAGCACAAGCTGGAGCGCTGGCTCGTGGTACTGGAATGACGTGCCGAAGTTTCCACTCAGGGCGTGCACGAGAAAGTTGGCATACTGCACATAGAAGGGCTCGTTGAGGCCCATGACTTCACGGAATCGATTGATATCCTCCGGTGTCGCCGATATCGATAGCAGCAGCGACGCGGGATCGCCGCTCAGCCGTGACACGACGAACACGGCGATGCTCAGGCCGAATATGGTCAGCGCAGCCTGGACGATCCTGCGCGTGACGTACGTACCCACCGACGACTCGACTGAGGCTCGGCGGCTCTAGCCCGCCGAGCCTATCCGTCTGGTCGCTACCACGACATTGCGTACACGTTCACGTACTCGTCCGGCCGCACGGTGATCTTTAGCCCTGCCTTGTAGCCGTAAATGCTGGCGTCTTCGTAGGCAAAGATCCACGGCGCCGCGTCCTGGACTGCCTTGGATATGTCCTGCAGTTGAAGCAGCCGGGCCGGGGCGTTCGTGTTGCTCCTCTGCTGGACCATCAGCGCATCTAGGCTCGGCGAGTTGTAGTAGATGCCCCGCACCTTGCTGTCCAAGTGGACCGATAGGCACAGATCGGGGTCAGCCGGGCCGTTGCACCCGAGCAGGTACAGCCCTTGGATGGCGCTCGCTCGTCCGCGGTCGCCCGTAGCCATGGGCAGTTTCACGTCTCCGAGGAACTTGGTGAAGAAGGTCTGGTACTCGACACCGGTGTACGCCGCACGAATCCCGACCTTCGCAAGGTCCGCGACCACAGCCTGCGCGACTTCCTTGTCCTGGTTGTAGCGGCCGACCGGACCATCGAATGTGGTGTCGAATCCGTTCGGGTAGCCCGCGTCGGCGAGCAACTGCTTCGCCCGAGCTGGGTCGTACGCGAAGGCCTTCAGATTCGGGTTATACCCCAGGGTGAGAGAACCGGGGATGCTCGCGCTGCGATAGGCGAACCCACTCAGAACAGTACCGATGATCTGGTCCCAGTTGACGGCGTAGTTCATCGCCTGCCGAACGCGAATGTCGTTGAACGGCTTCACAAAGGTATTGATACCCACGAACATCTCGTTCATCGCACGTGTCCCGGCAACGACGAGGCCGGTGTGGGCTTTGACCTGCGCGGCATCGGTCGGCGAGAGCTTCTGGACGAGATCAGCTTCGCCCGATAGGAGCATCGCGGCCCGAGTAGTGGCGTCAGGAACGTAGCGGATGGTGACGCGCTTGATCTTCGGCGCGCCGCCCCAGTACGAGTCGTTCGCTTCCAACGTGAGGTGATCGTCCTTCACCCACTCCACGAACTTGTACGGACCTGTGCCCACCGGTTTCTGGGCGAATCCCTCGGCGCCCACCGCTTGGAAATACTTCGCAGGTGCCACACGCATGAATTGCACGAGCTGAGGCAACGCGGGCCAGGGTATCTTCGTCACAATCCGAAGAGTTAGGTCATCGACGACCTGAGCCTCCGCCACCTGCGGGTACCACGTTGGCACCTGGCGCGACTGGGTCTTTGGGTCAAGAATGCGATCAAAGTTGAACTTGACGTCTGCAGCGGTAAACGGATCTCCGTTTTGGAATTTCACGCCAGACCGCAGCTTGAGCTCCCAGGTCGTGTCGTTGATGAGCTTCCATTCGGTTGCGAGGCCTGGCCCGATCGTCATGTCGACGTTCTGGGTGAAAAGGCCATCCATCATCAGCTTCGTCTCGGTCGCGGCGACGCCGTCGATCATCGGATCGAGCGTCGTGGGTATGAACGCAGTGGCGATCACGAGATCGGTCTTCGTCGCAGCGGTCGGGCCCGCCGGAGCGCACGCTCCGAACAGCAACAACGCTACCGCGAGGAACGCAACGCCAGTCGACCGCCTCGACCTGAACCAGGATGTGTCCACACGTGTCACCGTTCGAGCCTCGCTGTGTCCCATCGTCAGGTTCCCCCTCTCGCTGTTGCAATGCTCCCGACCACCTACCGAATGGTGTCCGGATACTTGTCGTTTCCGCTTATCGGCCTTTCCGATGCCCGCCACGGTGCTGGCTCGTCGTCGCCTCAGGCACAGTTGCCGTGAGCCGAGCGGCGACTCTTGCCTGAGTGAGTTCCGCCCGCAACCGGTCGGTCGCTTCCCGATCCAGTTGAAGCGTCTCCGTCTGGATGACCACGCCGTACTCGCGGCGCGCGTACGCGACTGTAAGCTTCTCGTTCCAGACGTCGGTTTGCACCTGGTCGGGATCTCTGTCCAGCGGGTCACCCCAGCCGCCGCCGCCTGCGAGCACGTGCCGCAGTACGTCATCCTTCCTGATCTGCGTGAGACCCATTGTCGGAAGAAGCCGTTGTGCGGGCCCGGGATTCAGGATGTTGGCCGAAGGCGTACCTGGCCTGCCCCCAGCGAGGCCATACGGAGGGAATTCACGCTTGTCGGAGCGGAGCTGCAGGAGGGCGTCGTCCATGAGAAAACGCACTTCTCGCACTTGGGCAAGGGCGCCGCGGTGCTGGCCGGCGCCGCCGGAGTCCGGGACCATCCCGTACTGCTCGAAACGAATCGGCGCTTCAAGCTCGGCAATCTCCATCGGTGTGTTGGCGGTGTTCGCTCCGGGATGGGGAAACCCTTCGATCCCATCGCCCCAGGCGCCTGCGCCCCGCGAGCCGCAGATCAGATCGACGTATACGAATGGTCGACGGCGGGCATCAAGCCCGCCCATGCTGATGATGCTGTTACCGCCATCTCCGCCCGCCGGCACTCTATTGGGTATTGCTTGCGCGAGAGCCCCGAGCACGGCGTCCATGATTCGGTAGCCGGTTATGCCTCGCGCGCCACACGCACCTGGTAGCAATGGGTTGACGACCGTTCCCTCCGCCGCTCGAACCGTGATGGGCCGGAAATAGCCTGCCGAGGTGGGGATGGCGGGATCCATGACAAGCCGCAGGGCGGCATAGACGGCTGACTTGCTGAACGGCAGCGGCGAGTTGATCCCGCCGCGGACCTGGGGTGAGGTACCGTCGAAGTCGACTTCCACCGAGTCGTCCTTGACGGTGATGGCAACGTGGATGACCACCGGTCCCGGATCGACGCTGTCATTGTCGATGTGGTCCGTGAAATCGTAGACGCCGTTCGGCAGGGTGCGAATGTCAGCGCGCGCGAGGCGCTCGCTGTAGTCGAGGAGCTCGTCCATGTACTGACGGAGGGTCGCTGCCCCGTAGCGGCTGATGAGCTGCTGGTACGTCCGCTCGCCAGTGTTCGCCGCGGCGATCTCCGCTCGCAGGTCGCCCAGCACTTTGTCAGGGACACGGACGTTCTTCTCAATGATTGCGAAGATTGCTGGGTTGGGAACCCCACGCTCGAATAGCTTGAGCGTCGGAATCCTGAGGCCCTCTTGGTAGATCTCCGTGGCAGTGGTCGAGTTGCTGCCTGGGACGATTCCGCCGACGTCCGTGTGGTGTGCGACAACGCACGAGAAGCTCTCAAGCTCGCTGCCACTGAAAACGGGTTTGATAACGAAGATGTCGGGTAGGTGGATCCCTCCAGAGCCGTAGGGGTCGTTCATGATGAAGACGTCCCCGGGGTAGAGGCGATCCCCGTACTGCGTCAGAATCGAACGGACGGCCTCGGGGAACGATCCTAGGTGCAGGGCGATCGTCAGTCCTTGGGCGACCATCTCGCCTTTTCGGTTGCAGAACGCGGTGGAATAGTCCATAGCGTCCTTGATCACGCCCGAGTAGGCAGTTCGCATCACGATGAGGGCCATCTCATCGACCATTGAGCCGAGCGCGTTCTTGATCACTTCGAGCGTGACGGCGTCCATCTTTGTCATCGGCGTCGGAATCCGTTCCGCCCGCGGAGAATCCGTGTTGTTAAGGCCGTCTTGAGCTCGCATCACCGCTCATGTACCTCCCCGCCTCAGCGCCTTGCCCGGGCGGCGACCCGTGAAGGCGCCGTTCTGCAGCGCCACCTGGCCGTTCACGACAACGTGCACCATCCCCTCCGCCAGTTGGTTCGGCTTCGGCACGGTGCCGCGTTCGCGAAAGCGCCCCGGATCGAACACCGCGATGTCGGCCCAGGCCCCCTGCTGGAGCACTCCGCGCCCGGGAAGGCGCACTTGTTCCGCGGGCTGCGCGGCGAGTTTGTGGACTACCTCCTCCAGCGTAAGGAGCCGGCGCTCTTGGACAAACCGCCGGAAGAGCCAGGACGCCCAGGTGTAGGCACCGTGAAACACCGTGCCGGCGAGTTGACCTCCGAGGCTCATCGTCGTCGCATCGGAACCGACCATGCAGCGCGGATGCTGTACGGCAGACGCGAGCTGGTCCTCGTCGTACGACCAACAGAGGCACATAGGGCGATGGATCTGTTCTATCTCGGCGAGGAGCACGTCGAAGATCACGTCATACGCGTCGCCGCCCGGCGGCGTCAGCTCGGCCACACTACGGCCCTCTGCATCTGGACGATGGGGCGTATCGAGAAGGTTGACTCGGTCCCAACCACCGAGTTCGAAGCTAGTGATCAGACTCTTGTGGCGCTTCATCGCGGCCCGAGCCACGGGATCCCGCAAACGTGACGCGACCGCTTCAGGTCCACCTTCCGTCACCCAGAGCGGAAGCGCCGCGCTCAGATTCGTGAACCCGAACAGCCGTGTGTGGATATCAAATGACACGTCCAGCCCACCTTCTCGGGCCCGGTCGACGACCGCTAGCGATCGCTCCAGAGCATCGGCTGACGCTCCCCCGCGCCGCGGAATGATGTGCGAGACCTGCAGCCGAGCGCCCACTGCTGCTGACGTTCGGGTAGCCTCCTCCACCGCCTCTACGGCCAGCGTTTCCTTGTTGCGGGTGTGCGTCGCGTAGAGGCCACCGTGCCGCTCCACGACGCGACAGAGCGCGGCGATCTCACCTTCGGTGATGGCACGCTCCCCCGGGGATTCGAGTCCCGTCGAAAACCCGAAGGCGCCTTCCTCGAGACCGGCGTCGAGCAGCCGCTCCATCTCGCGAAGCTCCTCGGGAGTAGCAGGGCGGTCGGCGCGTCCAAGAACCGCGAGACGGAGGTTGCCATTCGGCACGAGCGAGGCAACGTTCACCGCCGGCTGGCTCGCGTCCAGCCGTTCCAGGTAGCCGGCCATCGTCGTCCAGTTGATCTCGACCGTTGGCGTGTAGCCATAGATGTTCCAAGCAACTAATTCGGGATCTGTGACGGGCGCACACCCGTGGCCGCAGTTGCCGACGATCTCTGTCGTGACTCCTTGAGCAAGCGCACTCTGCGCGCGTGGATCGACCAGAAGAGTGAAGTCAGAGTGGCTGTGGATGTCGACGAATCCGGGAGCGACGATCAGGCCTGTCGCGTCGAGGACGGACTGGGCCTCCGCATCTGGCAGGTTCCCCAGGGCAACGACTCGACCTTCGCGAACGCCCACGTCTGCCCGGAATCGATTCGCGCCACTGCCGTCGACAACGGTACCGCCGCGAACGACTACGTCGAACATGCTTCACCGTCCGTCGCGGTCCGCAGCGAACTGTCGGTGCGTACCACGAGGGCCGGCATCTTAGGCGACATTGATGAGAATGTTGCCCTCCTTGTCGAGCTCAGCCGTGCAGCCCGGCGGAACCACTGTCGTCGAGTCGTACTCGTCGATGATGACCGGACCGGGCCGAGGACCGACAAGGTCGAGCCGTCCGAGTACGGGCGTCCGGATGAGGCCGTAGTCCGGGCCGAAGTAGGCAGACCGGGGCTCGCGACTGGGGATTTCGCTCGAGCTGTCGCTCGCGCGCCAGGCCTGCAGTTCGGCCCGAGACCTGTCAATGCGGGCCGTCACGCGGAGGTTCACGATCTCCACGGGCTCCTTCGAGCCACGGTGGCCGTAGGTGCGCTCGTGCTCCTGGCCGAAGAGTTCGACGAAGTCCAAGAGGTCGCTGCCTCGCAGGGTGCGTGAGGGGACAGCCATAGTGAGTTCGGATGTCTGACCGGTGTAGTGCATGTCGATTGCGCGCTGGCCGATTACCTCGCCGTCGCCGCTGTGATGCCGGCGCAAGGTGTCCCGAGCTTGGGACTCCAGCTGATCGAAGGTGCGGTTGAGTGCCGCCAGGTCGATTTCGGTAGTGACACCAAAGAAGCTGCGGGCGAAGTGCTGCTCGAGGTCGGCTTCAAGCAGACCGAACGACGAGAACAGACCGGCAGCTGGAGGTACGACCACCCGCTTCATCTCGAGGGACCGAGCCATCGCGGCAGCGAACATCGGGCCGCTCCCGCCGAAGGCGAGCATAACGAACTCACGCGGATCGCGACCCACGTACGTCGAGACCGCCTTCACCGCACGGACCATGTTCGCGATCGCGACCGTGGTCACTCCATAGGCCGCGTCGAGCAACTCCATCCCGAGCGGCTCCGCCACCTTCCGCTCCAGTGCCTGTTTGGAGCGGTCCGGGATAAGGCGAATGGCGCCGCCGGCGATCGCGTGCGGATTGATGTACCCCAAGACGACGCTGGCGTCTGTGACGGTAGGCTCATCTCCGACGCCGTAGCACGCCGGACCCGGCACCGCCCCGGCACTATGGGGACCCACTTTGAGTGCGCCACCTCGGTCGATCCAGACGATGCTGCCGCCACCAGCCCCCACCTCCGCGATGTCGAGGACCGGCAACCTCAAGGCGTGGCCGCCCCCCTTCGTGAGACGACTGGAGAGAGAGATCCCTGCCCCGATCTCGTAGTCGGTCGTCTCCATAAGGCGGCCCCTTTGGATCATCGCCGCCTTCGCGGTCGTCCCTCCCATGTCGAACGTGATGAGGTCGAGCAAACCGGTTCGCTGGCTCAATCGTTGAGCGGCGATGACCCCCGCGGCCGGCCCGGATTCCAGAATCCGAGCCGGCATCTCGGCCGCAGCCTCAGCACTCATGGCGCCGCCGTTGGACTGCATGAGCAGCACCGGCGCAATGATCCCTGACGCGGCGAGTTGCTGCGCCAGGGAGCCAAGGTACGTACGCACCATCGGGCCGACGTACGCGTTGATGACCGTCGTACTCGTCCGTTCGTACTCGCGAAATTCAGGCAGCACGTCCACGGAGAGCGAGAGGAAGGCGTTGCCCAATTCCGAACGAACGATTTCCCCGACCCGACGCTCATGAACGGGATTCTTGTACGAGTGAAGGAGGCACACCGCGATCGCTTCGACGCCGTGTCTCCGCAACCGCTCCACTGCGGCATGGACGCTGGCTTCGTCGAGCGGTCGGATGATCTCGCCGTCCGCGCCGATCCGTTCGTCTACTTCCAGTCGAAGGTACCGCTCCACCAGAGGTCGCGGCGGCACGTATCGGGGGTTGTAGAGCTCCGGGACCCGGATGCGCCGCAGTTCCAGCACGTCGCGAAACCCGCGCGTGGTCAAGAGCGCTGTCTTCGCGCCCTTGTACTCGAGGATCGCGTTCGTCGCGACGGTTGTGCCGTGGACGACCTCGGCGATAGACGCGCCTTGCAGGCCCTCCTGGGCGAGCAGCTCGTGAAGCCCCTCGAGAATCCCGCGGCTGTAGTCGTCAGTGCTGGACGAGATCTTCCTCGTGGCAAGCCGCCCGTCCGGACCCACCAGGACGATGTCGGTGAACGTGCCGCCGATATCGACGCCCGCACGGAACCCGAGGTCGGCTGTGCCGCTCACCATTCAGTCTCCCCCACTCCGCGCCCAGGCATCTACCCGAATGCGCCGAGTCTCTGGTGAGTCGTCCTTGCCGTGCAATGGATGAAACGTACAGTTGCTCGGATAAGGAGCAGGCATCCTGGTACAGTCCCGGCTTCATGACCGAGCAAGACCTGGCAAGTCTGAAGCTGGCTCACGCCGTCCAGGATGCAATGCTTCAGGTCATGCTGGAAGGCGGCACCATCGCCGCGCTGGTGGAGTGCCTGGCAGAACGCATCGGAAATCCGGTTGCCGTGGCCGACCCGCTGTTCCATCTGATCACCTCTAACCCCAAGTGGGAGCACGGTGACCGCTTTCGCCGCGAGGCCATCAGCCGTGGTGGGACGGCGCATGAGATTTTCGACGACCCGATCATCGGTCCGCTGTTCCGACGGGTTACCGAAGAACGACGCCCGACACTCTTCAGGTCCTTCCCCGCAAAAGGAATGGAGAAACGTCGCCTGATGGCCCCGATTCTCGCGGGCAAGGACATCGTGGGCTTCGTCACCGTTCTCGAGGAGTCCCGGCTCTTCCAGGACTCCGATGCTGCCGTGCTGCAGCAGGCTGCGTTGGTCTTGGCGCTCGAGCTGCTGAAGCAACGGGCCGTACTGGAGGCGGAGATGCGTCTGCAAGCCGACTTCCTGCACGACCTATTCGCCGAGAACTACGTCGGCCACGAGACGATCGGGCTGCGTGCGAGCCTGCTTGGGATCGATTTACTGCGGCCGTGGGACCTCATCGTGATCGAGCCCGACAAACCAGAAGCCGACCCCGGGGCGAACCACCTCACCGCCGATCGCACGCGGTTGCTCGACGTCGTGAGGCGGACAGCCCGCGCCCGGTCCCCGGGCAGCGTCGTCATCGGCCACGGCGAGGGAATCGTGGTGCTGCGGCCTGTCGCCTCCGGTGCAGCAGGCGGAGGGAGTATCTCTGAGCTGGCCGAGGCGGTCAGAGAGCAGGTCCGTCGCGCGTTTCGTGAAACAGCTCGTACGGTCTCGGTGGGGATCGGGGGCCGATGCGAGGCCCTTGCCGACTTCGGCCAGCGCTACGCCGAGGCGCGAAGGGCTCTTGAAGTCAGCCGCAGTCTTGGACAGAAGGACAGAGTCCAAACGCTGGCTGCTTTTGGCGTGTACGCCATTCTTTTTCAGCAGGGAAACGAGCAAGCGCTGCTAAGCTTCGCGCTGCGTGCCCTGGGGCCGTTGCTCGAGTACGACCGCCGGCGTCACACCGCGCTCGTCGCCACGCTCGACGCGTACCTCGCGGAGCGTGGCGCCCTGCGGAGGACCGCGGCTCGGCTCGACGTGCACCACAACACGCTTCGGGGTCGGTTGGTGCGAATCCGGGAGACCGCCGGGGTGGACCTCGCGGACGCAACAGTGCGCCTGAATCTCCAGTTGGCTCTGGAGATTTACCGGTTGGGCCATGACACGGCGCACTACGCAGTGAGTGCGGCGCCTGGCCGAGATGTTCCAGGTGGAGCCACGGTGGCCGAGGCGCCAAGCCGACGGACCGCGACTCGCCGATCTCGGTAACGAAAAGCGTCGTGCCGGTTGGCCGCAGGGGGCCCAGGCGTTGCCCACCACCGTGCCAATATTGCTGGCTCCAGAGGCTGACATCTGTACGTTCCGGACATTCCTTCGCGACGTGGTGCGGCGAACACTAGCCGGGCATGGGCACGGACGAACGCCTCGACCAAGCCTGTCAATGGGTGTGGGCGGCTGCGGAGTGAACGGCAAGGCGGTTCGAACTGCCGAGGTAGTCGTGATTGGGGCCGGCGTGAATGGTGCGGCCACCGCCTTCTCCCTCGTGCAGAAGGGCATGCGCGACGTTCTGCTGATCGAACGCCGCGGAATCGCTTCAGGCCCTACCGGCGTCTCGAGTGCCATCATCCGCCAGCACTACGGCCACGAGGTCACCGCGCGGATGGCCCTGGACAGCTTGAAGTTCTTCCAGCGGTTCGACGAGATCACGGGTGGTCATGCAGAGTTCAAGACCTGCGGTGTGTTAGTGGTTGCCCCAGAGAAACAACTGCCGACCGTCCGCGCCTGTGTCGAGATGCAGCAGCGAGTAGGCATCCGCACTGGAATGATCGATCTGGAGGAACTAGAGCGCCTTGAGCCCGACGTGATGGTCGACGATCTCGCCGGCGCCGCCTGGGAGCCGGACGCGGGATACGCGGATCCGGTCGGCACGACCGCGGGGTTCGTCCACTGGGCGACCGAGCACGGCGCGACGGCCTGGTTCGACACGGCTGTCGACGGACTACTGATAGAGGGCGGTCGGATTGTCGGCGTCATGACCCCTCGCGGGCGGGTGTCGACCGACCGCGTGGTTCTCGCCGCCGGCCCGTGGGCGGCGCCACTTGCCCTTGGCGCGGCGACTTCACTGCCCATTAGGGCGAGCCGTCACCCCGTCCTCGTCTACAGGCGCCCGGACGGTTCTCGTCCAAAGCACATCCTCTTTGACGTCGGGCAACGTATGTACCTGCGGCCCGAAGGCACGAATCTGATCCTCGTCGGATCGCTCGACATCGCCCACGCCGAGAACGATGCGGACCCTGACGACTTCGAAACGCAGCCCAATTTCGACGAGATCTCCGAATGGGGGCAAATGCTGCTGACCCGCTTCCCGAAGTACGACGACGTCGAGACGCGACGCGGGTGGTGTGGCATCTACGAGTTCACGCCGGACTGGCACCACATCATGGACGAGCTGCCCACGGCTCGGGGCTGCTTCGTCGTCTGCGGGACGAGCGGCCACGGCTTCAAGCTTGGACCCGCGTGCGGCGACATCATGAGCGACCTCGTGCTTGGCCAGACGCCCGGGTACGACCTCACCGACTTTCGGCTGGACCGCTTCGCCACCGGACACGCGATCCAGAACACGTATTCGGAAACGATCATCGGGTAGTGAACACCAGCCCGCCGCCGTTTCCCAAGAAGGGGTCGATGCCCGAGCCCGAGCTCGGATCCAGAAAGGACAGCCGACGGCGCGGCGCGATCGTTCTTCGCCCCGAAGGCCGCCTTCCTCAAGATGCTGCAATCGATGATTGATGTGATCGAAAGTCCCGAATCCCGAGGCGGAGCGGAGGCGCTTCAGCAAGCGAGCCAAGCCCGCACCGATGGGATCGCGGAATTCGGACCGAGTTGGAACGCCTGGGCAGGGCCAGACCCCTGGTGGCGGAATTGCACCTCAGTCCACTGATAGAGCTAAGGAGTCCATTAGAACAGCGGACTCGACGATGACTGATTTCGTCTGGACGCCTAGTGCGGAGTCCATCGAGGGCGCCAACGTCACTCGTCTCGTTCGGCGCTGGGGCCTTCGAGACTACTGGCACCTTGTTGCCAAGTCTCAACAGGAGCCCGCCTGGTTTTGGGACGCGGTGGTTGAGGACTTAGGGATCGAGTTTCCCGTTCCGTACAAGACAGTTCTTGACGAATCACGCGGTCCGGAGTGGGCGACTTGGTTCATTGGAGGTCGGCTGAACCTCGCCCACAACTGTGTCGCGCGGTGGGCACGACGAACGCCAAGCGCGATCGCGGTAGTTGGGAACCAAGAAGGTGGCACGGGCCGCACCCTCACCTATGGCGAGCTCTGGAAAGAGGTCAGTCAGCTTGCTGCTGGATTGCGGTCGCTAGGTGTCCGACCGGGTGACCGGGTGGCGTTGTATTTGCCTATGTCACCGGACGTGGTTGTCGCGTCGCACGCGGCCGCCGCCATCGGGGCGATTCAGGTACCGATCTTCTCCGGTTTCGCTCCTCAGGCGGTGGCGGCGAGACTTATCGACGCCGAGGTCAAGGTCGTCGTCACCGCCGACGCAACGATCCGACGAGGGACGCCCCAGAGGCTCAAGGCTGGGTTGGACGACGCGGTCCGCCAGGCGCCATCAGTGGAGCACGTCGTAGTTCTCCAGCGATTCGCCGAGAGGACGCCGATGACGCCGGGCCGCGATCTCGACTGGGGCGAACTCGTTGCGGACCAGCCCGACGACCTCGAACTGGAGAACTTCGACAGCGAACACCCCTACCTCATCGCCTATACCTCGGGCACCACTGGCAGACCGAAAGGGGCCGTGCACGCGACCGGCGGCTTCCTCGTGAAGGTTGCCGAGGAAGTTGCGTACCAGGTGGACCTGAAGCCGGCCGACACCTTGTGCTGGGTAACAGACATGGGATGGCTGATGGGCCCATGGGAAGTTGTTGGTGCTGGTGCACTGGGCGGCTCGGTGCTCGTTCTCGAAGGCGCGCCGAACGCGACGCCCGATCGACTCTGGGCGGTATGTGAGCAAGATCGTGTCTCGATCCTTGGTGTCTCTCCAACCTTGGTGCGCGGCCTGATGCAGTACGGCGAAGAGCCTGTGCGAAGGCACGATCTCTCGTCGCTTCGGATTCTCGGATCTACCGGTGAGGCGTGGAACCCGGAGCCGTACCGGTGGCTCTTTGAGACGGTAGGCGGTGGAGCACTTCCGATAATCAACTTTTCGGGCGGCACTGAAGTTGGCGCGTGCTTTCTCTCGGCAGCGTCCGTTATCCCGCTGAAAGCGTGTTCGGTCGGAGCTCCGGCTCTCGGCATGGCGGTTGACGTCGTGGACGAACACGGACGGTCATTGCAGGGCGAGGTCGGCGAGTTGATTTGCCGCAAGCCATGGCCGGCCATGACTCGGGGAATGTGGAAAGACCCGGAACGCTACATCGAAACCTACTGGTCCAGGTTCCCGGGAGTGTGGACGCACGGTGACTGGGCATCGGTCGACCAGGATGGCTACTGGACCCTTTACGGCCGGAGCGATGACACGCTCAAGGTCTCCGGTAAGCGGATTGGACCAGCTGAATTCGAGTCGGTGCTCGTCGGTCACCCTGCGGTCGTGGAGGCCGCCGCGGTGGGCATCGCCCACCCGCTCAAAGGTGAGGCACCGTGGTGCTTCTGCGTGCTGAGAGCTGGGAGTGAGACTGGCAAAGACTTGAAGGCTGAACTGACAGATCTTGTCTCGCGCGAGTTGGGTAGGAGTTTCCGACCGGAACGCGTGGTGTTCGTCTCCGCACTGCCAAAGACACGGAGCGCCAAGATCGTGAGAAGGGCGCTGCGGGCGCTGGTCCGAGGAGAGAATCCGGGCGACCTCTCGACGCTGGAGAATCCTGAAGCCATCCAAGCAGTGGCCGAGGCACTGGTCGCCGAGGCACTGGTCAAGGAGAAGCCCGCAAGTTGAGGTATTCACTCTTAGTGCTCTGACACGTCCGGCTCGATCGGACACGAGCCAACCGGATCTCCTTGCCAATCGTGTCCTCTCGGAGTTGGCCGCCATTGGCCCGCGGGCTCGATCACGACACTCGTTCGAGACATCGAGGAGGGCGGACTGCCCGCCGCACTCAGACGATGTGGTGCGGAGACCATTCGCTCTTGGCACCAGAAATCGGTGTCGGTCGCGGATTCTCGAATGAACTTGGGTAACGAGGCTTCTCGCGATTCTTCAGACCACTGCTCTAAACAGTCCGGACAATGTCGGAGCTTGACTCCCCCCATCAGGCGAGCCACTCACGATGTCCGAGGAACATGACTGCGTACTGGCGAGGTCGGCCGACATCGCTTGCCCGATTCGTAAGGTCCCTCGGTTCGCCAAAGCCGCGGCAAGTCTTTCGATCAGGGGTCTGTCATCGGGTGCCTCGACGGGGTCTGCTCGCCCGCCGCTAGATACGCGAGGAGTTCAGCACGCGAGAGTCCGGTGATCCGTCCGTAGAGCACCGGGGTTGCCCGGTGTCGGACGGAGCGGTGATACGCGAGGTTGCGTGTTTTCTCGGACTGAGGCGTCGCAGGAATCGAACCCGCAATGAGGGATTTGCAGACCCTTCGCCCATATTTGACTCAGCAGGTCGAGAAGCCCAGCGAATTCGAAGAAATGGCGCACCTCGGCTGACCATCTCGACCCCGCAGACCCTTGTCTTAGTGCTGAGCCAGCTTGTCCCATTCGGGAGCACCGCGGCTACGCGGTTCGGGCTCCGCTCGCGATCCTCCCGCGGCCGGTGATGGCCGTGCCCTCGCCCTCGAGGATAACGAAGCCGATGTCGACGCCCGGGCCGTGGACCGGACTGAACTGCCCGGCCGAGTTAGATGACCGCCTTCATGAAGGCTGCCACGGTGCCGAATCGTGGCCGAAATACACCCGGATCGGACGCAGCGCACGGAGACGTTCGTACGAGCGTCGCCGTTCGGGAGCGTCGGCGGGCACGCCGGCCTCCCACTCTGCTCGATCCTGGACAGCCTGACCGGCTAGAAGGACAAGCCCTTCGCGCGTCTCGAGGATCGCGGATTGATGGCCGGCCGTGTGGCCAGGGGTTGGGATGATTCGAAGCCCAGAGAGCAGCTCGCGCTCACCATCCACGAGCTCGTACAGCGCTTCGGGGAAGTCCACCCACTCCGGCACGGTGTAATGCGGCGCGCGCGCGTGCTCGTACTCGGATCGCTGAACGACGATAGGTACGTCAGGGAGCGCTCGGTTCTGCCCGCAGTGGTCGAAGTGCAAGTGAGAGTTCACGATGAACCGCACCCTGGCCGGATCGAATCCCGCATCACGCAACGCATTGCGGACATCGCGAACCTCTGGTCGATAGTCGTCGACGAGATCCGAGCCCGTTCCGATTCCAGTGTCGAAGATCACTAGACCTTCCTCATGATCAATGGCATAACCCATCGCGACGTCGTCCCGCCCGGCCAGAGGATGTTGAGCCGGATAGTGCAGCGTCGATAGCAGCACCGGAACGACGCGTCGATCTGATAGGTCCACGGTCGGACCGTAGCGCTGTTGCAGAGCTCGTGCGCCTACGCGAACCCCCACAGCCAAAGGCGGCTGATCTACAGTCAGCGCCGGTCATCGCGACGAGAAAAGCGCGAGTTTCCGAATGAATCCTGTCACCGCGACCCTCCTATGGCCGTGTTGTCCCGGAGGGTCAGCTGCCCATTTTGTTCAGCAAGGAGCGGGAGGCTGACCATCGCCCCGCTAGGCTCGGCCATCCGTGCATGGCGCGGACGCTCCGATCTGTACGTCATCAGCGGCGCGCCTCGGACTGAACGCGGCGGCACACCGGCTACGATGCCCGGCATCATGGTCAAGATTCCCGCTGGTCCCGGGCCGCGCATCGCAAGGTCACGCGGGTACGCCATCAGCTATGAGGACGCGGGCCAGGGATCCCCGGTGGTTCTGCTCCCAGGCTTCATGGGAACGGCGGCCTACTATCGGGACGCCGGCTATGTGAACCGGCTCGCCGCCACCAGGCGAGTCCTGATCGTCGATCCACTTGGACACGGACAAAGCGATAAGCCTCACGGAGCAGACGCGTACCGGGCGCCGGATGTGGCCGCTGATGTGATTGCTGTAATGGACGCTGCCGGCCTCGAAAGGGCCGTGCTCTGGGGCTACTCGCGAGGCGCGTGGCTGGCCTGCATGGCCGCCATCGAGTTTCCTGAGCGGCTGACCGCTCTGATCATCGGCGGGGCAGCCCTGACTCAACCGCCTCCGACGAACATGCCACCCTGGGTCGACCCGCTGTCACGTGGTGACTGGGCTGCATTCTGGTCGTTGTTTCCGGTTCCACTGACCCCTGAGGTCAAGCTCCATTTTGAAGACGTGAACGACCCGAAGGCGTTGGCGGCGTCGCAAAGAGGGCGAATCGAATCCGCGTACGTGTTCGACCTCGGCCGGGTGTCCGTTCCGACTCTCGTCTACTGCGGGGGAGATGACGACCCTGACGAAGCTATGCCTACCGCGCAGGCATTGAGAACAGAGCTGCAGCTGGTGGAGGGTCGCGATCACTTCGGGGCGTTCAAGGACGTGGATAGCGTCATGCCGCTTGCGGTTGCCTTCCTGAAGACGGTTGCCTCCAGCTGAAGGGACACGCCCCGAACAGCCATCTCCGCTGTGGCTCGGATCTGCTGGCTAGTGACGCTGGGCGCAAAAAGTCCGACGCGGCTGACCCCGACGCGTCCCACCACGCGGTCGCTAGGAAACCGGCCGAGAACGCGGCCAGGTAGCCAGACGCAACGGTCAGTCACCCAAGAAGGCGGCTGGTCTACAGTCAGCGCCGGTCATCGAGCACCGAATCATCGTGTTTCCTAATGAATCGGCTCACCGCGACCCTCTGGATCATGGAATTTCTCGGAGGGTCAGCAGCCCATTTTGTTCAGCAGGGAGCGGGAGGCTGACCCTTCCCGAACCTGGGCTGTGCTCACCACGGCTTGGCGCGACGGGCCAACAAGAGTCGCGAGACGTCGCCCAGCCAACGCCTTGCTCGCCAAATCGCAACTCCCCTCGTCCGCCCAAATTGGAACTTCGACTCTCGCCGCGCTCCCGTGGCCAGAGCGTACGTCTCTCGGCTACACGCGTTGACCCTGCTTCCCCACGCACGTACCCTTCCGCTATCGGAGGTGGCGCCGATGACCGATGAGGCACTCGACCGAATGAGCGACCGCGGTCAGCCGACCGTCGACGACCTACGTCGCGCGAGCGAGTCGGTCGCCCAGGCTGCAAGGCAGTTCGAGGAGGTCCGTGCCGCCGCCACGCAGCGCGACCCGGATCGCCCGATCGAGCGCTAGCCCGCAGCTACTGCACCGCACGATTGGTCTCCTCTGTCATCGCGCTCGTCTTCGATTTCGACGGCACCCTTATGCCCGATGCGACCGATGCCTTCCTGAGGTCCCGCGGCGTCGATACAAAGGCGTTCTGGGATGGGGCAAATGAACGCGTCCGTTCCGGTTGGGACCAGGCACTGGCCTGGCTCGATCTATTCCTTGCAGAGGTGCGGCCCGGCGGCTCCCTCGAGGGGCTGACGGAAGACGACCTGCGCGCGTTCGGCGCGACGCTCGACACTGCGCTCTATCCGGGCGTGCGGACGCTCATCCAGGAGCTTGATCGTTATCGTCGCGACGACTTCCCGCTCATCACACTCGAGTGCTATGTGATCTCCGGCGGACTGCGTCCCCTGATCGAGGCCTGCCCTGTCGTCCAGGACTACTTCGCAGCCACCTATGCGAGCGAGCTTGGCACCGACGAGCGCGGTGTCGTACGAGGCATTAAGCGCGCCGTCACATTCACCGAGAAGACGCGATACCTTTTTGAGATCCACAAGGGTCTCCCGCAGAAGGCGACGACGGAGAACCCGTACCTCGTCAACAAGCACGTGGCGGCGCAAGATCGACGCGTCCCGTTCGAAAACATGATCTACGTCGGAGATAGCCGAACCGACATTCCGTGCTTCTCCCTCGTCGAAGAGAAGGGTGGTCAGGCCATCGGGGTGACCGATCTTGCCGCGGGCGGCATTTCAGCTCGACGCGCGTTCGAAGACCTAATCGCCCCGCGCCGGACGACCTTCGGCGTTCACGCACCGAGGTACGACGCGAGCGACCAGCTGGGGCAAATCATCCGGCTCGCGGTACGGTCCCTCGCGGGCCGCATCACGTCGCGCCTCTCGAATACGTCGCCGTAGTCTTGCTTACGCGCGCCCGCCGAAGACCTCATCAAATTCATTGACTGCGGTTACGCACGCGCGCTCGAGGCCGTCTAGCAGCGGACGAAGTGCCGTCGCGTCGAGCACCTCATCGGGCAGCGACAGCAGGTCGGGCGACGACGCCGCCGCCACTCGGAGAGGGAGACGCGGCCAGCCGGGTCCGCTAATCAACAGACGCGCCGCGGGGAGCAACGGCAAAACGAGCGCCGCCAGCGGCATGTGGCGCTGCCGGAGGACCTCGAAGCGTGCGCGGGAGGGCGCGGGCAGCTCGTCTGCCTTGCGAAAGATGCGCGAGTTGATGGGCTCGGTGTAGTCGTTGAACGCGTCGGTAATCTCGCCGACGCGGGGGGTGAAGAATCGATCAGTCCAGCGCGGCACCATCGCGCGCTGGACGTCTTCCCAAGTCAGTACCTCAACGTTGGCCGACTCCGCGGCATCAAGCGCTCCCGATTGGTACCCGACGCGCGACACAACGATGCCGCCGTTCGCGCCCGAGTCGCTGACGACAGTTCGCAGGGCATGAACCACCGTCTTAGGCACCCGGGTCTGCCAGTTCTTGCACTCGACGATTAGTCGGATGGGGCGAGGCCGCGCCTCCTCATCCACGACGTACACATCAACGTCCACCTCACCTCGGACTAGCGGAAGCCGATGGTTCACCGTCGCCTTGAAGCCGCTTTCGCCGAACACGCGGGCGACTCGGACCTGCAGCTCCTGCCACTCCGCCGGACTGTCGGCGTCGATCAGTGGCGGCTCGTCGCCGCCGAGCAGTCGGCTGACGATTGCGGACCTCCCACTCGCTAGCCCGGCGTCACGATAGGACGCAACACCCTCAGACGTTCCGGTGTTGGCTCCCAGATCTGGATCGCGCGCAAATTGCGGCGAGATGCGAGGGAAAGTTGTCGAGACACGTCCTGCGATCGCTTAAGTCTCCTCGTCATAGCGGCTGGGCGGAGGTATGCCGAGACGCTTCGCCGTCATTCGTTTTCTGCTTGCCGGGGTCATCCGCCGCGAAGCTGACGTCGGGCGATCGCAGGTCAAGGCAGCCTCGACCCATAATTCGCGAGGAGGACGATCGTGAAACAGCCGCCGCGTATCACCCGGTTTGAGTTCTCTGGGATGCCGCGACCCAAGCCGGCCGGGCTTTTTGATCCAATGCCCAAGGTCATTGCGACCTTCGATGATGGTCAGCGCAAAGAACTCTTCGAGTTCTATCCCGACGAAATCATGTTCGACGAGGGTGAACTTGTCGGCCTGACCGAAGAGGAGGCCCATCAGCTGAAGCGTGAGAAGGACCTGGCTTACCTACGTAGGTAGAGCTCGCGGCGTTCTCGTGGCCCGCTGGGGATCCGTCGTCGCTTACATCAGCGTGCGGAAGCGATCATTGAATCCTAGAGGCCGTTCCAGATCGCGGCGACCTTGCTGAACTGGCGGTCGTATTCCGCCACTTTCTGCGGATCACCAGCACGAAGCCTTCCCGGCCCCGGGCGTTGTCCGACGTAGGCGTAGCTCCAAATCTTCGTGGTCGTCGGCAACTGCGGGAGACGGCGCCTGTCGACGAGTTCGTCGATGAGTCGTTGCGGCGTATTGCCCATCACAACGAGTAGTTTGGGCCTTCCCGTCTTCAGTTCCCAGTCCAAGATGGGAGCCCACGCGATCGCTCGCTGTAGCTTGCGATCGAAGCCGCTCTCATTCGACTCCTCCACATAGACCCCGTCTTTCATGACGTTCGTGATGTAACAACGCCAGCCATCCTTGGACTGCGGCTGTCCGGTCTTGAAGCCATATTTCACGAGCATGTCTCGAAAGATCTTGTCGCCCGCGGTCACCGTCCATTGGTCGTCGGGCGAAAGTTGCGCGCCCGCAGCCACAGCCTTTTCCACTGCTCCGCGGCTGAAGGCTTCGGAGACGAACCACACGCCGGCGCGCGGGTCGCCGAGGAAGCCGCGCATCCAGCCGAACTCGGGACGGTGGTCTTTCATCAGCGTGCCGTGAGCGGCGAAAACCGCAGAGATGCGCTGGGCTAACTGGCGGTCGTATTCGTCCTCCACTGGTCCGCGCGCCGTGCCACTCAAGAGTCCTCCTACTAGCTGATCACGCGAAGCAATCCGTCTGGGTCCCAGATGCGCTCAGCGACCAGTCGATAAAGTGCACTCCGCTCGTCAAGATCGGCTCGCTTGAAGTGCGCATAGGGCTTGAACAGTAGCGCGCTATCCCTGACGAACCGCACGAAACCCGGGTTGTGCTCGTAGCACTGCTGATGCAACGAACGTGCGAGGAGATTCTGCGTCAGGTAGTGCGGCAGCTTCTCCTCGTAGGTGAGATCTCCGTAGCTCGCGTTGAAGCTTTTCGGCAGCAGTAGGAGGCCGCCGACGCGGTTGCGATGCTCGCTGAAATCGGCTGCGTGCGCGAACTCGTCCACATGTTGCTCGGGATGGTCCGCCCAAATGTGCTCGACCTCGTACCGGTTCTTGCCCGTGTCACTCACGTACTCGAGATACCGTGCCGCATTTCCCGACTCGGTCTCGACGTAGTCTGTGAGCCGGGCGAGTAGCCGGTGCAGTGCGTAGCGGTTCTGTTGGTGCAGCCGGAGCCGATCGTTGCTGGCGAACGTCTCGTCTTCTTTCGCGAGGAACTCACGCAGCTTTCGCGCCAGCGGCTCTGGCGCGAGCCCGCGACTGTCCCGCATTACGGTGAAGATGTAGTACTGCATCGTCGAATACGCGATGCTGCGGAAGTTCCAAATGCGCCGCGCGAGCAGGATGTCGATAAACAGCGCCGAGAGTCGGAGCTTCTGCAGTAGGACGCCGTCGCCGTCGTCCGGCTTCAGCGGCGCGAGGAGCAGTAGGTGCTGCAACGTGAAGCCGTGTTGCGCGTTGTAAAGAACGCGTTCGAGCCCAGGCACAGGTTGCTGGGACGCCTGCAGCAACCGCAGGTATTGCGAGCTGTAGAACTCGAAGTCCCTCTCGATGAAATGCGCAAAATCCTCACTTCGTTTGAGCCCGACCGAGGCGCTGGTGTCGCGGAGCCATCTGTGGAACTCAGTGCCGATGCGGTCGAAGTCCTCCGGCTTAGCGCCTCGCTTTCGCTCACGAATCTTGGTGGCGTATTGGCTACGGAGCCATGCCTTGAAGAAGTCAGCGTCCACCTCCTTGCCCACGTCGTTGAGCTGGCCGATCCGTTGTCGCCACCGGGCGTTGTCTCCGTCACGGCGCGCAGGGTCGCTGACATTCGCAAGCAGGTAGCCTTTCAGCATGTCAGTCGGGCTCAGCGACAGGCCACGATCGTTCATCGTCTCGAAGATCGTGTAGGCGTCGTCATCGGAATAGGCGGTGATCTCGACGAGATGGACGTTTTCGAGTACCCAATCAATGAAGTACGGCAAGGCGACGCCGCGGAGATCTTCCGGGAAGGTCGCTTCGACGTCGCGATACCGAGTCAGCAGGTTCTGCACCGATTCTGGTCGATCGCCTGCATCGAACGGCTGGTTGTCGAACAGCGCCTCCATGCACGATGTTCGCTCGTCCACGTCGAGATTGAAAGACTTCTGCCCGTACTTCTTCGACACGATCAGCTCATCGATGTCGACTTCGTTGGCTCGGCCCTGCTGGAGGTTGCGGAGGAAGATCAGCAGCAGCGTGATGCTTGTCAGACGTTGCTGACCGTCGACTATGTAACTCGCGCCTTCCTTCTTGCTGATGATGATCGAACCGAGGAAATAGTGCGCATAGTCAGCCACCCGCTTGCGTTCGTGCGTTGGCAGATAGTCCTCGAGGAACTTATCGACAAGGTCGTCGATCAACTCTCGAATCTGCTTGTCTTGCCATCGGTACTCGCGCTGGTAGTAGTCGATTGAGTACTTGACTCCCTTGAGGAGTTCGCGGACGGTCTTCGCTTTGCCGAGGATCTCCCTCATCTTGGGCGACGGCGATCCCGACACGATGCCTGCCATGTCAGACACCTGCTGGCAATCGAGTACATCTCTAACTGACCGCAACCGCGGCGAGCCGATCGAACGCATCGAGCACGAGCTCACGGGTCACATACGCGCCTAGCGTGCGTTCCTCGTTTCTGCGTAGCACAGGGAAGGTATCCAGCACGAACTCGGTCTCCGCGCGCGTGAGCCCATACAGGTGAAAGAAGGCTGCATCGAGTTCGCCACGTAGCCATCGTCGGCGTTCGACGTCCCAGGGAAACGGCGCTCCGTCGTAATCGAGGTCTCTCGCGAACGCATCCAAGTCATGGCTCGAATAGGTGAGCTCGAGGACGCGCGCGGCGATCCAACGTCCGATGTCCCCGCCAGTTTCCCAAGCCGGCGCGGCATACCGAGTAGGCGGCAGGACCGGCAGCTGCTCGAGGATGAAGAAGTTCAAATTGGTGCCGGAAAGCTTCTGCCTCGTCACATAGTCGAACACGAGAGCGTTCAGATTCGCCACCAGGCACGCGGCTTCGATTGCCGACGCGACGACAAGCGCAAGCGGAAGTTTGTTTCCTACACCAGTTCGTGGAATGATCGCCGAAATCACCGTGCGTTCGTTGGTCGCATTCGTGATATCTCGGAAGCCGATCAGCCACTGATAGTTCCACTCGGGCGGGATGCGTTTGTCCACTTCGACCAAGTCGATCCAGTAGCGCGAAACCGGAAGGTCCATGGGGTCCGCGAGTCGCTCGGGTGTTGTCGGCGGAAGTTGAGTCGACTCGCTTGCAGCGTTGATATCGCGATAGTCCGAGTACCGATGATTGAACTGATAGACCATCTTGCCCTCGTAGAGCGGCAGCATCGTCTTATGTCCCTTACGGAACACATTCCCACCGCGCGAATAACCGTCGGCGTCCAGCTGAGGCAGGGTCCGGAATAGGTGGCTCGCGGTGTTCATCATGAACATCAGAAGGCCGCGAAATCCCCACGGGTCGTCGCCGGGATTTCGGGGGTTCTTGCGCAACAGGATGTGGTGTCGTCTGTATATTGATCGCGTTAGGTCTGCGTCGCGCCGTGAACGAAAGAGCGGGCAAGTCTTGGTATTGGGATTGACAAGCGAGAAATCTGAGGCATCGAGCTCGAACCGTCGATTCGGATCGGCCACGTCACCGACGGCGTGAGCAAAGAAGACGAACTGTGATGCGGAGGATGGCCGCGCTTCCCCTGACAGGGTAAGCAGAGCGAAGCGGAACATGCGGTGCACGCCTGGAAAGAGGCCGAGGCGGTTCTCGAAGTCATACAAGCTCACGAGCTGATTTGACTCCACGAGATCGGCGAAGAAGCGCTGCGTGAAGGAGTCGGTTGCAAGTCCGGTCGGCGCGAGAAAGCCCGCACGACCAGTCGACGAGAGCACAAGGCGCATCGTCTCGGCGAAGAGCGGTGCTGAATTGAGACGTCCGCTGCTGGTGAGCGGGTAACGCCCGGAATTGTGGACAAAGTGCTGAACCGCTTCATTGCGTCGCACCGCCGCTTGGTACTCGCCGAATAGTCGGGGGTCGTCCACTTCCAGCGCCTTGATTGCCTTGTCGCGCGCACTCATGTGCGGAGCGTTCGCAATAGCCGGGTCCCGCGATGCGAACCACTCCTGCGGATCGAGCTGGATTTGGTCCCAGGGCGGATTGCCGAGCACGACGTCGAAGCCACCGATCCACCCGCCAGCGCTGTGACTCGATTCATCGACCGTTGGAGTGAATACTTCGGGGAATTCCAGGTGCCAGTGGAAGAACCCAAGCTCTTGAGAGATCTCGGCCGATGCTTCCCGTTGAGCGGTAGCCCCAGCGGCTCGGGCTGACATCGCCCGGAACGCGCCTTGCGTGATGGCCGGGACTCCAGTGCGCTTCGGCTGAAAGAACACCGCACACCAAGCGTCAGCGAGGCCGAGCGTCCTCCGATACTGGCGAGACCCAGTCAACTCATGGAATCGATGCTCTTTGTCTGCGACCTGCGCGATGGTTTCTTCAGCCAGCAGCCCTAGTTCCTGCGTCCGGAGCACCAAATCTGCCCAGTCTGCCTGTCCCAGCGGCTCTCCAAGAAGCAGCTGACCGCTGCCTTCTTGCCGGTTCCTCTTCTTGAGATCGCGCGCGATAGACGCGTCGTCACCCGTCAGGGCAACGAAGGCATCGTCGGGGATACCGCCCTCAAGCAGTCTCGGAGTCGCGCCCACAAGGGAGTTGCCGCACCTGATCCGCAGGTCGAGGAACGATAGCGGTCGTCCCGGCTCTATCGATTCAAGCCACAGTGAAATCTTGCACAGTTCAACTGCCATCTCATTGACATCGACCGCGTAGATGCAGTGAGCAATCACATCGCGGACTGCACGCCGCATCTGGGCGGGGGCTGGTTCCTCGTCTCCTGTGCGAATCGCTGCAAGGTGCTTGGCCATCCGGTGCGCAGCCGCGACAAGAAAGTGGCCGCTCCCGGCTGCCGGGTCGACGACCTTCACGGAGAGCAGCGCACGCTCTGCGTCGTCGCCCCTCAGCCGCCCGATCCGGTCCGCGATCACGGGTTCCAATGCCGAATCGAGCAGAAGATCAATCAGGCTGGTCGGCGTGTAGTACGAGCCAGTGGTCTTCCGCTCGTGGCCGGGAGCGATTTCAAGAGTGAACAGGCCGGCATCGGCGTTCAGGCGCGGGTGAAATTCAAGAAGCGATTCGTAAACCGAGCCCAGCTCTTCGGTGCCGAGGTTCTTGTAATCGACTTGACGACGTCGCGCGCCGTCTACCGTGAGCGCAAGCGCTCGCACCGCGCCGAGAAGCGCCCGGTTCGCAATGTCCGACGTCGCAAGCGCCCCGATTGCCGCGTCCGACCAGAGGAAGCTCCCGAGCGCTGGCAGGCCGAGCCCAGGGATGCCTTCAACTCCTCCGAGGCCACGCATCACAAGGACCAGGGAACGGTAGATGTCGGCATGTTGGCCGCCGCGAGATCGTTCCGCTTGACGCCGGAGCCGTGCAGTCGAATAAAAGCTCGCGTACCGCTCGCGCGCAGCGACTTGCGCCCCCGGGTCGAGGAGAAGCTGCCGATCCTCCGCGACGAACAGGAAAATCAGCCGGTACACCAGTCGGAGCAGCTGGCGGTAGTACTCCGAGGACCCGAGCGCGCCGGCGCGAAGCGCGTCTCTCAGCGCGCCGTTGCTCGGGTGAGCAAGAAAACCGTTGCCGAGGACCTCGATCGCCTCTTTGACGCCGTCGCGAAGTCCATCGAGGACACGTGCCCCCTGCGCTGCCGCGAATGTCATCCACCGCTCGAGCCAGCTGTCGTGCTGGCTGCTGCCGCCCTCTATCGCCTCAACGCGCGACTGCTGGCACAGCAGCCACAGCAGCACGAAGTCCGAGTAGACCTCACCATCGAACATCGCCTCGAGATCGAACTCGACGTACGCCTGACGCGTCAGACTCACGTTGTCGCGCAGAATTCGCAAGAGAAGTCCGTTCGAGAGGAACCCCCACCTGTGGGCCTCGCTGCGGTTGAGCAGCTCCTGTACGACGCTGTGCGGACTCGATCGCGCCGCTCCGGCAACTCCCGGCGTCCTCCGATCCAGGTCGACACCGCAGCCAATCAGGTGGATCGGCGTATCCGCCCACAAGTGGGAGACCGCATAGGTCCTGCCTAGGAGCTCGACCGGGCGCGTCAACGTCAGGCGTCCGTATCCGAGCTCTTGGAACAACACGAGCAGCCAACGCTCGCGCGTGATACTCGTGCCCGGATCGTCCGCAAGCAGCTTGCCACGCGTCTCGACAAACACGGTCCACGCACCGGTAAGGCGGTTCCACGCGCGGTTAATCGCTTCGTGTAGGGTCTCGCCGCTCAGGTGGTACGCGGCGGGCTCGAGACCTGGCAGTTCGCGGTCGCCCGCAACGATTCGGCGGAGGAGGTCCGGTGGCAGCAAACCGCCTTCGGTCCGGATCGTTGTGAAAAGTTCAGCTGGCACGGGCCGACTCGCCGCCAGGGAGGAACACATATATACCAAGCACATCCGCCGGTAGCTCGGGTTCCACGCGGAGGGACGCGCTCGCCAGTCGTGCCGCAGCCCTCACGCGCTGATGCGCATCGCGCAGCTCGTCTGCGCGCCGCCTGGCCTCACTCTCCACGCGCGGCTGCAGCGCCTTGAACTGCTCGACGACCTGCGTCACGAAGTCACGCGCCTGCTCCGGAGCGACGTTCCCAGAGGGAGTGCTCGCCATGAGCGCCGCGATCGCATCGGCGTCGAGCCAGGCTGGGTCGCTTGGTGAACCAGTGAAAGCCAAAGTCCCTGCATCCTCAGCGAGCAGCTCACGTTCTTCGCTCGCTTCTCGCCAGCGCATGTGAAAGCGGAACCGGAGCAGCAGCAACGTCGTTCGCTTGCTCACTTGGGCCGCGCGGATCGCACCAGCCCGGCGGGCCACTCCGCTGGCGGACGGATCCAATGAGGTGTCGAGCAGATAGGCGGCGAGGCCTTCCACGATCGGGTGCGTCCGTGAGAGATAGACGACGCCCTCCCGGACCGGCTTCTCGAAGCGAGCGCGTAGGCGATCGCGATCGCCAGCAAGTTCGCGCATGGCGCGAGGGACCTCGCGCAAATCAACATCGATCTCGCCGTCGCGGCGTGTCACCGCGGCGCCATTCGCTCGAAAGGCCTCCTCGATGAACCGCGCGACATCTGAAGGCGTTCCAATCGCGGCACGGACTGCGTCGAGCTCGCGTCCGATCTCGTCAAGCTTGAAGGATTCCTGAGCGAAAATCGTGCGAGAGCGCTTCTCGCGATCGGCAGCTGCCTCCCACTTGTCGAATAGATCCTCGCGCTTCGGCTTCATGAACTCCTCGAAACCAGGTAGATACAGAGCAGCTGTAGGGCCGGTCACCTTCTCGCGGAGCAGCAGACCTTCGAAGACGGCTTCGATGACCTCGTTTGTGCCGATCGGCACCGGAACGGAGATTCCGAGGGCAGTCCGGATTCTCTTGTGTTTCTCGATCAGGATGTCGAGGACGATCCCATCAATCTGGTTGTCGACGCCGTAGTAGGTCACAGCGCGGACGGGATTGCTGCCTTGGCCGTATCGATCGACACGGCCCTCGCGCTGCTCGTGCCGGGTCGGGTTCCAGGCAAGGTCGTAATGGAAGACCGCGTCGAACCAGTCCTGCAAGTTGATTCCCTCCGACAGACAGTCCGTCGCGACGAGGACGCGGTGGCCGCGTTCGCTCGAGGCGCCCAGTTGGCGCACGCGATCCTCTCGTTCCTCAGGCGGGAGGGTGCTGGTAACGGCCGCAATCTCGACGTCCTTGGGGAGACGTTCGCGCAGTTGCGCCGCGACGTACTCTGCGGTCGGAATAAAGCGACAGAAGACGATCGGACTGAAACCATCCTTCAGCAGCTCGCCGATTAGCTGCGCAGCCTTCACGACCTTGCTGTCCTTGTCACCATGTACCGACTCGGCTTGACGGGCCAGTTCCAGGAGCCGGCGCCGCACACCCGTGCCGACGGGCAGCTCGCTCTCGTCGATGTCGGCACCCGGCACGATGTCAAGGGCGTCGGACGCGTCGTCGGGATCAACATCTAGCACGGCTCGCCGGCCCACGTCGTCTACTTCCCCGACCGATGCCGCGTCAGCGACACGTGCTCGCGTACGCAGCGTCGCGGCCGCGGCGGCCGGGCTCGACGCGAGCGAGCGGAGCAGCGCGAGCGCCGACCACCAACGGACGCGGTGTGTGTGCTGTGCACCCGTCACGTCAGTCACCGTCTCGCGGGCGTACGCGAGGATGCGCTCGAACAAGCTGCGGTACTCAGCGGACAACTTGTAGCTCTGTGGGGGCGGGTCATCCCGGCGTGGGAAGTCGGTGTCGGCGCCCATGAAATGCTCAATGTCGGCACGGCGGCGCTGGACGACGTGCCGCGCAAGTTCGCGCCGCCGCTGTTGTGTGTCTGCGCGGTCGGGCTCGCCGAGCTGCTCGAATTTCGGGTCGAGCAGTCCTAGCAGCGCTCGGAAAGCCTCTTCATTGCCGCTGTGCGGGGTCGCGGTGACGAACAGCATATGACGAGATGTGCTCTGTGCCAGGCCCTTGACGAGCTGATAGCGCTGGTGACGTCCCCGGCTCTGCACATGGGGGAATGCGCAGGTGTGGGCCTCATCGACAATGACAAGCTCAGGACAGGTACGCAGGAACTCGTCGCGCCTGCTGTCCGCCTTAATGAAGTCCATCGAGACAATAACGAAGGGATAGAGGTCAAAGAGCGACTGGTCGTGCCTGCAGACGCGCTCGAGGCGCCGCGCTGTACTTGGCAGAACGAGCTCAGCCTCGATGTGGAACTTCTCGCGCAGCTCGCGTTGCCACTGCTCCGCGAGCTGCGGTGGGCAGAGCACCGCGAACCGGGTGATCTCGCCGCGGTCGAGAAGTTCACGCGCGACGAGGCACGCCTCGATCGTCTTCCCGACCCCGACGTCGTCGGCGATCAGCAGCCTGACCGGGTCCAGCTTGAGGGCCATGAGCAACGGCACAAGCTGGTAGGGGCGAGGGTCGACGGCGATGCGGCCTAGGCATCGGAACGGCCCAGCGCTGGAACGGAATCCCAGACGCAAGGCATCGCGTAGCAAGCGTGCGGAGCGAAAGTCGCCAACGAGGTTCGGATCTGGCAGCGAGAAGTGAGCAGGCTCGACAACCTCGAGTGGGAGATACACGCCTGCGACCTCGTCCTCACTGCCGCCGAGAGGACGAAGCACAAGCAGATCCTCGCTTGACTCCGGGAGCACTACCCACTCGCGTCCGCGTGCGCGCACAAGAGAGCCAACCGCGAAGTTCACGCCGGGCTGCCGAATACGTGCGGGTGCCGCCCGACAATCTCGGTCCAATCGGCCTCGTCGCTGAAGCGGATCACGCTGTAGCCCATGTCCCTGAGGCACTCGAGCTGCTCCCGATCACGGGCCTGACGCTCGGGGTATCTGTGTGGTGGGCCGTCGACATAGATTGCCGCCAGACCCGCGTAGATGAAGTCGGGGCGCGTTGCGCAGCCCTCCACCAGCGTCTGCGCCTGGGTTGGCAGTCGAAGCTGCCGCGACTCAAGAAGCTCCAGCCACTGCCGCTCGAGCTCGGAGCCCGCGAGGCGACGCAACTGCGCGAGGTGCTCATTCCGCGGCAGCGCGACGGGCGATGCACGTACCTGAGCGCGCGCGAGATGCAGGAGAGGTTCGCGAATGAGCTGCCGGTCAAGCTGCTCGTGGTCGCGTTGGTTTGTGTAGCTCATGAGGCAGTCGTAACAGGCTGCCTCGCAGCGCTCACGAGCGCGCGGCGCCTGGCCCTGGTCGGCACCTGTCTCAGAATCGAAGTGGCACAGGTCAAGCGCCCGTCGCGCGACGCGACGTAGCGAATCCGGGTCGTCGACGAGCCTACGCAAGACGCCGGCGCCGCCTTCAGCGGCTTCGTAGAAGAAGAGCACTCGGCCGCTGCCCGCTGTCGGCAGTCGTTCAGCGGCGAGCTCTGAATCCTCGAGCTCGTACTCGACCTGTATGGCGTGCTTGAGCGCGGCCTGGAGCGACGCAGCAGCACCGACGTCAAGTGCCGCGCTCGTCTCAAGCAGTAGACAGTTGCGGCGGTCCTCTACGAATGGGATCACTCTGGCTGTTCGCGGAGACATCGGATCGTCATCGTCCTCATCGACCGCCTCGCTCCGCGCCCAGTACCCGCGCTCCACGTCGAGGACGAAGCCGTACTGCTGCCGGTTGCGCCGACGGGCCCAACCGAGGTTGAGGCGCCAGATCGTCGCCGCCTGCCCATAGGTCAGCGTCGCGAGGCGGGAACCGGCCTCCGTGACCTCGGCCATCCGCTGGCCGGGTCGTCCACCCTGCTCGGCGAAACGCACGCCAGTTTGGATCTCGTAGCCAAGACGCAGACGTTCTTCCTCGTCGGAGCTGATCCGGTCCCGCCGACGTGTCGCCACGTTCTGCAACCGGAAGAGCTGCGTGAGCGGCGGCTCGAGCGCATGACCGCACCGCTCGCAGAGGTCGGGGCCCTCGCCCACTTCGATGGGGTGCAGGTAGCCGCACTCGCCGCAGAGTTTCGCCGAGCGTGTCACGAGCTCCTCGCGCTCGACCGGCAAGAGCACGCGGTTGATGAGGTAGCGGGACCCCTCGTAGTAAATGATGCTCCGCGGCCCGAACTCTGTGATCGCTATGAACCGTGGACGCTGCAGGTAATCGTCGCGGCCGCGGACGCCGGAGCGGCCCGGGATGAACGCGGAAATCGGCAAGCGAGGGAAGTTGTAGCCCGGCAGGAATCCTTCGCTCGCGAAGTAGCGGTAGCTATAAAAGTCCGACTGCTGGAAGTCCTCGGCGCCAACCAGCAGGTCGATCTGCGCCTCGGCCTCGCGGCGTAGTCGTCGCGCTTTCGCCTTATCGTCCGCACTTCGCGAGGCATTCGCGATGACCTGGTTCTGAAGGTCGCGCTGCGCGGTCGCCGCACGGTACAGGTCGCGCCATCGGCCGCACGCAAGGTCGAAGGCCCGCGGGATGGAGTCGAGCACATCATCGAGCCAGCGGTCGCTATACCAGTCCGCGCTACGCAGAGGCTCGCCGATGCTCGCGACGAGTCGCTCCGCCCGAGCACGAGCACGCTCCCGCGCGGAAGACGAGTCGGTCCCATCGCGCACACTCGGAAGCAACGGCAGAGTCGGTTCCGATAGGTCGAGCAGATCCTTCAATGACCGGCCCAGACTCAGCCGGGCCTCGGCTAGCCAGAGCGCGTGGACGTGCGCCCGTATGAGATCTTCGTTCGCTAGGTCGAGGCGTGGCGGGACCACAGCGCCACCCACCATCCGCTCCGGGCGCCGAAAGAAGTACTGGTCGTGGGAACTCCAGGTCGAGCAGTACGCGAAGACGAGCGCCGGCTGTCCACTACGACCAGCGCGACCGCTCCGCTGCGCGTAATTAGCGGGCGTCGGCGGTACGTTGCGCAGCTCCACTACGTTCAGCTCGGCGATGTCGACGCCGAGCTCCATCGTCGGCGTGCTGTAAAGCACCGGGAGCGTCCCTTCGCGGAAGGCGTCCTCCCGATGGATCCGCTCCTCCGCCTTCACCATCTGGTGGTGCTCCTTGGCGAATATGCCCTTCGCGTCGGACGCCATCAATCGGTAGAAGTCCACGAAGAACTGGTTCGTGCGGCGTCCTTCGGCTGGGGCGCGAGGTACGCGGATCGGATCGTTGAAGGCGCGTCGGCCGTCGCCGGCTCGCCACACGAGCGCGCCCGCGACGACCTGGTATCCGGGGACGTCACGGGCATCGCGCGCTGGCACCGTGACCTCGACGAGGCCAGCGACACGCAGCGCCTCCAGCAGATCGCGGATCACAACCTCGGTGTCGGCGGCGCGCAGGCGGTCGCTGTGATGCGGCAATGTGCCGCGTCGCCGCAGGTATTGGCCGAATCCGCCCAGGCCAGAGAGGTAAACATGGCCTCGATACTCATCAGCGCCTCGACTCCTCGGGAAGAGGACCGCCGCAGTCTCGAGCTTCTCGTTCTCATCGAGCGCCCACGGGGCGACCAGACGCTGCGAGCTGAGCTGGCGGATCCGCTCCTGCGCTGCGGCATTCAGGTAGTCGACCTTGATAGCGAGCTCGCGCCGCATGAAGTCAAGGAGCACCTTGGCGATGGTCGCGCGAGTCTCCGGTGACGCACTCACCAAGGCAGCGTGGCGTCCGCGCCAGACATCCTCTGCACGGCAGAGCTCGTCAAGCGAGAGGTAGCCAATCTCGAGTAGACCGCACTGCTCGAGATTGGGAGACGTGATGCGCCACCCGCGCTCGAGATCGCGATACAAACGGTGCCCAAGGACCTCACGGAGCGCCCGACGCGTGTCCTCCAGGGCCTGGAAACGGACTGCGGGATCGACGGCGTAGAGCTCGAGGGGCAAGTCGAGTGCATCGAAGACGCGCTGGGTCAGCTCCTCGTGACGAATCCCCTCCGGCGCCGCCTGCGCCGCCTGAAAGAGGGCAGACCGGAGGAGCCCGACCTCGACGAAGTCGTTGAAGTGCCCGGCTTGGAGCGCCGTGTCCTGACGGTTGTCACTGAAACAGAGCAGCTTCTTCGCCCGATCAGGGAGCGTCGGCTCGCGACGCAATGCGCGGATCGCGGATAGTGTCAAGATCGTCGTCGCGCTGCTGCGACCCTCCGAGGCGAGCAACGAAAGCTTGGCGAAGTCGCTCCCCTGGCGAAAGCCGTACGACACGCCGCAGTGGAGGCAGAACCGGAATGGCGCGTCCATCCAGTGGACAGCGGCACCGTCCGGGTCTTCGAGACCGGCTGGCGTGACGCGTACTGGCCGCGGCACGTCGTCGCGTCGGTCGCGCCGCACACGCAGCGCACCATCCTTCTCCTCGAGCCACTCATCGGGGAGCCGCTGGCGTTGCCCGTCAGGATCATCCGGCCAGGGATCGTCGGCGCCCACATAGAGGAATCCCGCGTCCGCGCCATCCTCTTCGATGCGCTCAGAGAGCTCACGCTGTGTGTACGTCACACGACCGTCCGCACCACGCGTCCGCCACACGCAGTAGTAGTCCTGTCCGCATTCCCTACAGAAGACAAGCGGCAGGAGTACCCGCGTTCGGTCATCCGGTACGAACTGCTGCGCCTGGAGCGTTACGTATCGAGTCGTTGAATCTTCAAGGGATGCATACACGGTGTCGCCGCGACTGATGAACTGGTGCAAACGGAATGCGAACGGCGGAAAGCCCGTCGCTGGATCTGGCTCGCAACCGTAGCTTCCCAGTAGCTGCGCCTCGATAGCCGCAACGCACTTCTCCTCTGACGCACCGGTCAAACGGCTTAGCTCAGCAGCTGCACCGTCCGGTCCACGCAGGCTCCGTGGCTCCGAGCGCACCAGCCGGTTCGTCATGGGTTCGGTTCGCACGCCGAATGTCCCCTCGATCCAAGCCGACAGGGGGTCAGCCACAAAATTGGCGTAGCTGGTCGGCGCTGCGCCGCCGCGCTCGATTCGCTGACGCAGCAATTCGACATAGCTCGGATCGCTGAGGTCTCCTTGGCTCGCCGCACGGCGGAGCGTTTCCCCGATGACGTGCTCGGGCCGAACGGTCGTTCCAAAGAGCAGCGAGGCAACACCGGCGACCTCGGCGCGGCGACCCTCGTACGTGTCTGCTCCGGCGAGCGTCGCCGAGGTGCCAACGCATTGCAGTCGGTCGGCGCCGACCGCCTCACGCACGCGCCGAACCAGCATGGCGACATCGGCACCCTGTCGACCGCGGTACGTGTGGAGCTCGTCCAGGACGAGGAACTGAAGGCCGCGTGCTTGCGCGACAAGATTCCGCTCGTCAGGACGGGTCAGGATGAGCTCGAGCATCACGTAGTTGGTCAGGAGGATGTCGGGCGGGTTTGCGATGATGCGCTGCCGCTCGTCGTCCTTCTCCTGGCCGGTGTAGCGCTCAAAGGTGACCGGGCCCTTGCCATCTGCGTACCCGTGTCGGAGGAACTTCCGCAGCTCGCCGTGTTGCGAGTTCGCGAGGGCATTCGTCGGATAGACGACTATCGCGCGGATGCCCCGACCAGGACCATCCCGAATTACGCGATCGACGATGGGAATGATGTAAGCGAGACTCTTGCCTGAGCCCGTGCCGGTCGTGAGCACGTAGCTGTGGCCAGCCGTCCCGACCCGCACTGCCTCCTCTTGATGCCGGTGCAGCCGGAGCAGTTTTCCGGCGTCCCCCGCGCCCTCCGGCTTGTCCTTCCGGAATACGCGCGACGCTTCGGGGCGGAGTACGCCCTCGCTAACGAGTCCATCGACCGAGGCTCCCGGCTCGAAGGAAGGGTTCAGCTGGATAAGCGGCTCGGGCCAGAGATGGCCCTCTTCGAGCACACCGGCGACGTGTCCGCGAAGGCGTTCGTCGCGGATCGTGATGAAGCTACGGACGTACGCGCTGTAGTCGCGGATGAGTTCAGCGCGAAGTCTAAATACGTCCACTATTTCTTTCTCGCTCCTCCCGACCTAGCGCAAGGATAGGTACCGCCACTCTTGTCGGCCTAAGGACTGACGGCCTTCCCGCGGGTCATCGTTGGAGCATGGCCGGAAGGCTCGGTCGGCTACTGCGCCACCGTCAGGAGCAACCTATCCAACGCGCGCGGAGCCCCGGATGTAGCTCACCGAGCTCCGCTGGGTGATCGGCATCGGGTCGATGGTCGCGACTCCATCCTGGTAGAGATCGCGCAAGATCGCGTTCAGGTGTTTCGTCTGAAAGAGGCCGCAACGGCGGACCGCGAGCGCTTCGTGCAAGCCACGAACGGATGTCGGCCAGCGGGCGCGCGCCAAGTACTCGATCGCGTCCCTCTTGATCTCGCCGAGCACAGCGGCACGCCGACTCTCATAAGTGGACTCGATCGGGGCGGGCAGATTCTCGAACAGGGGAACGAACTCAATCGGGGCTCGCTTAGCCGCGCGGTCCTGATCCTCGCGGGCGGCCCAGGCCTGACTGATGGCTCGATCTGCGGCGTCGCTGAAAAGAGTTACGGCCTTCGGGCTCCTCGTCACGAGTACGAGGTAATAGGAGGTGCTGCCTCCAAGCCGATACGGGATCGGAACCGCGACCGCGCTCCGGATCGGCCGACCGTCAACGGAGCCGAGCTTGCGAAGCTGGCCACAGTAGCCAGAAACGATGGCAGGAAAGGCCTCTTCGGGAAGCTTGCCGCCCACCAAGTGATCGAGCCACCACCGACCACCCAGGACGGCATTCGGTCGGGCGTAGTAGTTGCCCGCGGGCATGCCGAGGTCGCCGCCGAATTCTTGGGCGAGGCTGCGCCTTGCGTCTTCGGCCGCCTTGGCGTTGGCGATGCGCTGAAGGCCATGGATGTTGAGCATCAGGACGAGGTCCCGCGCCGCATTGCCGATCTGTCGTACGAAGTCACCGATGGCGTCGAGGGTGATATCGAGGCGGAACGGGTCCATGAAGACGATCGCCGGCCGGCTGGCCATTAACCGATCCAACTCCGCGAAGTGTTTCTGCCAGGGGCCGAACCGGTTAGTAACTACGCCGGCCGGCAGGTGCGCAGTGTTCTGCTGCAGCTGGTTGAAAAACACGGGGTTCGCCTCGACGTTAAAGCAGAAGATTCGGGGCGTCCGTCCAACACGCTTCGCCGCGAACTCGGCCGCGATGAGCGGCGATCCCGGCTTCCCGTCCTCGTAGCGTCCGGCACCAGCGAAGAGATCCGCGTAAACGATGTCGGTCGCGAAGCGCTGCAGAAGCACGGGAAAAGCGTCGCGCAGATACCCACCGACGATATCGTGCTTGAGCTCGCTCGGGAACCGCTTCCATTCGAAGAAGGCCTCGTCGGACCCGCTCACTAGTGCAAGTCTAGTTGTCTCACCGTTATTGTTCGGCGTCGTGGCCAACCACTCGCCGATCGAATGGACCGACGCGACCTGGAACCCCACAACCGGTTGCACCAAGGTCTCTCAGGGTTGTAAGAACTGCTACGCAGAGACATTGGCGAAGCGGCTCCAGCGCATGGGGAGCCGGAACTACCGGAACGCTTTCCGGCTGACTCTTCAGCCGCACATGGTCGAGCTGCCTTTGCACTGGCGCTCGCCGCGCCGAGTGTTCGTGAACAGCATGTCGGATCTGTTCCACCAGGATGTGCCTGACGAATACCTAGATCAGATCTTCTCGGTCATGGACCGCGCGAACTGGCATACCTACCAAGTGCTGACGAAGAGACCGAGGCGGATGGCAGCGTTCGTTGAAGCGCGTTACGGCGTTGCTGGGGCGCCAGCGCAGATTTGGCTCGGTACGAGCGTCGAGGACGAGCGAGTGCTCGAGCGGATCGACCATCTCCGAACCGTTCCTGCCCAGACGCGCTTTCTTTCATGTGAGCCCCTGATCGGACCACTGCTGTCGATGAATCTGACGGGCATTGACTGGGTAATCGTGGGCGGAGAGAGCGGACCACGACATCGTCCGATCGATGCCGCGTGGGTCCGCGACATCCGACAGCAGTGTCGTCGGGCTCGGGTGGCGTTCTTCTTCAAGCAGTGGGGAGGCCAGGTCTCGAAGTCGAACGGGCGCACACTCGACGGACGCGTCTACGACGAGATGCCCTTGCCGCGCACGAGTGCCAACCTCCGGCGCGCCGCTCGACCGGACACCCGCCTCGCCTCTGCCTAGTCCTGAACGATCCTTCCCCCACCCCACCCAAGTCGCGCCAAATTGCTGTCTTCCCAGCAAAAAGCGGCGCCGTCGACGACGAACCCCAACAAAAGACAGGGTCTTTCGATCGCCGGGGAAGCTGAAAGGGTCGATGCTTCCAGCTCGCTGAGCACGGGAAAGGACGTGGGAAGGTGTCGCATCCCGCACCTTCCACAGCCGCAGTCAAAAAAAACCGTGTCCCCCGTGGCAGCCCCGAGGTGATCCCCCTGTTCAAGTGGCTGGAGAGCCCCCCCCACCCCACCCAAGT
>CAAGKR010313971.1_pt1 | contig 46828 bp, 37 predicted proteins | sample 2556971 | NCBI WGS metagenome assembly CAAGKR01 (sample SAMEA5207829, study PRJEB30636) | soil metagenome | biome: forest; feature: boreal; material: soil | place: USA | collected 2011-09 | depth 1 m | reverse complement strand
TATGACAACGTGGGCCGCAAGAATTACCCCTCGATGCTGGTGAAGGTTTCGCTTAACGACAGCCAGGTACCTTATTGGGAAGGCGCAAAGTTGGTTGCCAAACTTCGCACAATGAAGGTTGACAATAATCCCATACTGTTAAAGGTAAACATGGGCGCAGGTCACGGTGGCTCGTCCGGTCGCTACGATTTTCTGCGGGAAGTCGCGTTCGACTACGCCTACATGCTCTGGCAAATGGGGATTGCGGAATAGTTCGAAGTCTTCTCACCTCACATGCGAGCAATCTTTGCGGTACGGCGGACTACGTCGAAACGCCTATCGTCCGCAATTACGTGCCCCGTCAACTTCTTCTTGCTGTTCGCGATGACGCGGCGGCCAGTCTCAGTCTTATCCATGTTCAACAGGGCGTCTTGGATCCTTTTCGCCAGGATCTTATCCATTGCCTTTCTAACCGCGATGGCGTCGTGAGGAATCGGGTCGGTGCTGGCGAGAGTCATCAGGTTTTCCGTCGCCAATCCAATGCGCTTAGCAACGCCTAAGGCGCCATCATAGATCGCCCCCGCATCGGCTCGGCCGTCCAGTACCGCGGCGATCACTTGATCGTGGCCGCCGGCAAAGAAAGTTTCCTTGAAGTAGCTCTCCGGGTTGATCCCCTTTTCAATGAGCATCGCGCGCGGATAAATATAGCCAGAAGCCGACTTGGGATCCACGAAGGCAAACCTTTTCCCTCGCAGGTCGTTCACCGTTTTTAGCCGACTGTCTTTGCGAGCCACGATAATGCCGCGATACGTGGCGGAACCGTCCAGAATTGACTGCGCGATAATCCGAATCTTTCCACCCCGTGCTGCGTCCACGTAGGCGAAAGGAGAGAAGCTCCCGATATCCACTGCCCCAGCTTCCATTTGAGTGCGAAGGTCTCCATAGTTCTTGGCAATGTAGAGGACGACCTTCTGCCGAAGTGCACCGGAAAGATAGGCCATTAGAGGTTCAAACTCAGAACGCATCTCGGTTTCACTAAGCACAGGTGTGAACCCAAACTTCAGTTCCTGCGTCGGGCGCCCCACCTCCTGCGCTGCGCCTGGACGCGTTGCGAGTCCTGCGATGAGAAGGATGAGACTTAACAAGACAGCGTATCGGCGATGCATGATTTATCTCCAATTCTTATCTGACATAACCAGCATTTTACAATGACAGGACCCTGCTTCGAAGGCTCGCTGTCTTATCGCGCTCAATTATTCTTAAAAAAAAAGCAAAGCTACCTGAAGGGTTAATCTTGTTCATTCCTACGTCGGTGTGATAAGGTCCCCGCCAAAGCGCAGGTTTTCCGTTTATTAAGCCGGGATTCTACTCTCACGGGAATCCCACAACTCTTCTCAGGAGGAACCCGATGAAAAGAATCATGATGACTGTGTTGCTGCTTATTCTTGCATGCACTTTGTCGGTGACTGTTTCCCAAAGCAAGACTATGGGAAATAAAGCGGGATTGGAAAAAACAGTGAACACCTTCTTCGGCTTCGTGAAGGCAAACGACGTAGCCAAAATAAAAAGCTACTACACCGCTGACTACACCTTCACTGGCCCAGACGGCAAGATGATGGGAGCGGAGGAACGGCTCAAGATGTTGAAGGATTTAGGCGGAACTTTTGTTAGCGCCTCTGATATCACTATCCGGACATATGGCAGCGCCGGGGTCGCAACAGGAATAGCCACAACCAAGACCGCGAGCGGCGCGACCGAGCAAAGTCGCTTCATTCAGATGTGGACGTGGAGTGCGGGACGCTGGCGCCTGGCCGCGAGTCAAGTAACAAGCATCGGATAGCTCCATACGGAATTCATATCAATCTAAATTCCGCAAAGCTGCTGACCCAACTTTGGAGTGAGGCGATTAGTCGCCGCCTTCAATAATCGATCAAAACGGTGACAGGGTCGCGCGCTCCATAAGGTCGCACGCGCGCGCGCGGCTGATCACTTCCAACTTCGCCCTACAGCTTGTTTCGGGAACCACACGCGGGCAGCCCCGTGTAGGGTGGCGCTCTGGGGCTACTTTAAATTCGCCCGCTTCACGGAGCCTTTTGCTGTTTCCTCACCGGCGCCTTCATGCTTCTTATGCGACTCGATTGTTCTTGCTGTCGAGTGAATTTCCGAACGATCCCCATCGGGTTGCGGTGCAGCGAGAGTTGGGAGTTAAATAAGGCGCAAGCAAATAAACCTCATGGTTGGAACGACGTTAGGGAATTATAAGATTCTCGAGAAGCTCGGTGCGGGCGGGCAGGGTACTGTCTATAAAGCCGTTGATTCAAAGCTTGGCCGTACCGTCGTTATCAAAGTACTGCCGGACGAACTTGTAACCAAAGAAGCTAATCTGAAGCGCTTTGAGCGAGAGGCGCGCCTGGCATCCTCCCTGGACCATCCGAATATCTGCACGATTTTCGATCTGAACGTTATCGACGGTAAACACTTCATTGCAATGCAGTACATCTCCGGCCGCAACGTTCGCCAGTTGGTCAGTGGCAAACCATTGCAGTTGGAGAGTGCTCTTTCCATCGCCATTCAAGTCACCGATGCGCTCGCCGTGGCACACGCGCAGGGGATCATTCACCGCGACATCAAAGCCGGCAACGTTATGGTGAACAGCAAAGGACAGGCGAAGGTTCTCGACTTCGGTCTCGCCAAACTACTTGACGAGGATGCCGCGCGAACTTCCGGAATTCACCACACTGAACTGACTGAGGTGGGCGTCCCTTACGGCACTGCGACCTACGCAGCGCCGGAACAGGCTCGGGGCGATCGCGTAGATTCGCGCGCGGACATTTTTTCCACCGGCGTTCTGTTGTACGAGATGCTCACGGGCACCTGGCCCTTTCGCGGCAAAACTGCCGTGGATGTGCGGCACGCGGTTCTACATGAAGAAGCGGTTCCGATCAATATCGCGAGGCCGGATCCCGTTCCTCCTCGCTTGCAGCAAATAATCGACCGAGCGCTCAAAAAAAATCCACGCGATCGCTACCAGCAGATTGTGCAATTTCGCGACGACCTTCGCACAGTTGTTCGGGAGCTGGCGATGACTAGTGGCGCAATTGTCGATGAGAGTGGTCTGCCGATCGCCACTCGTCATTTGAATGCTGAAGGACCCATGGCGCGCGCGGTGCGCTGGTTCAAAAACTTAACCGGCAGTGAAAGTTCAGCGGGCTCATCCGGACGAATGCGGGGTTCTTCCCAACCGCGGGACGCTCATGAGACACCGACCACGTTTGGCGATCGCGAGCGCAAGAGCGTTGCGATAATGCCCTTCAAAAATCTGAGCAGCGACCCGGAAACTGCCTTCTACGAATTCTCGCTTGCCGATGCGGTGATCACTGAACTCGCTCGCGTTCGCTCGCTCGTCGTGCGTCCTTCGTCTGTTATCGTGAAGTATCAGGGTCAACAGTTTGACCCGGGCGATGTAGGCCGCGAGTTGAGCGTAGACGCCATTTTGACCGCGAGCTTTTTGCGCGCGGGCGATCATTTGCGAGTAACGGTGCAATTGCTGGACGTGAGAACAAGCGAGATCCTTTGGAGCGATCGCATCGATGCTGACGCGAGCGATATCATTGCCGTACAGGACAGCATTGTTCAGCACATCGTTGACGGCTTACGCCTTGAGCTTAGCCCTGACGAAAAAGTTGATCTGGCCCGTGGGTCGACAACCGACGCGGCCGCATCGGAAGAATACCTGCGCGGGCGCAACTGCCTGGGCCAGTTTATCTATCACACAATTGCCCGTGCCGATCTGGATTCGGCAATCAATCACTTCGAACGAGCTACGGAACTGGATCCGAATTTTGCTCTGGCCCACTCTGCGTTGGGAAGTTGCTACATCAATCGAGCTCTAAAGGGGCTGGGCGAAGCGAACGATCATGACATTGCGGAAAAGGAGTTCAACAAAGCACTCGCTCTCGATCCTAAATTGCTCGAGGCACGCATGCAGATGATTTTCATCTATATGAGCCGTGGCCAAAAGCAAAAGGCGCGCGAGGAAGTTGTGCTATTGCGTGGAGAGTATCCTAACGATGTCGGTGTTCACTTTGTGCGCGGCGTATTGGCACGACTGGATAGCGAGTATGAGAGGGCGCTGCGCAGCTTCGACCGCATGGTCCGGCTCAATCCCAACGAACGCGTCGTGACCAGTTACAATCGCGCACGCATCTTCATGTACCAGCAGCGTTATGAGGAGGCGTTGCATGAGCTGGATCAGGGGGCGGAGATGGAACCCGATCATCCATTGATCAAAACCATCCGGGCCCAAGTGCTCTATTATCGAGGCGAGGTTGACTCGGCGACGCGCATAATGGAACAACTGTTAGAGCGCCATCCTAAAATGGAAGGGATTCGAGCGATGCTTGCGATCTGTTTGAGCGCTCAGGGCAAACACGAGCTGGCCGACAAACAGTTGACTGAACGGGTTAAAGTAGCTGCGGCAGCCGACCACGACATTGCTTACTGGCTGGCATCGGCATATTTGCTGCAGGGCCGGCAGGTACTGGCGCTCGAGTGGCTCGAAAAGGCCATCAAGCTTGGTAACCAAAACTATCGCTGGTTTGAGTCGGATCCAAACTGGTCTGATCTGCATGGTGACCCGCGTTTCGAGGAATTGATGCAGCGGGTGAGAACGTCACTTCAGAAACGCGTGGAAACCACGGAATGAAAACTTTTGTTGTCGGGGATATTCACGGGCGCTTCGCCCAGCTTTATCGCATGCTGGACATGCTCCCGCGCGACGAATCTTCTGATACTCTCGTCTTCCTGGGCGACCTGATCGATCGCGGCCCTGACGCGCCTGGTTGTGTTGCCCTTGTATTGAAACTTCAGCGCGAAAATCCCGAGCGAGTGCTTTGCTTGCGCGGTAATCATGAACAGATGTTGTTGGATTTTATTGAAGGTAGCACAAATCTTTGGATAACTCCTGTCACCGGCGGTGAGCGAACGTTTGAGCAGTATGCGGGAAAAGCCCTCCGTGTAACAAAAGAGCAGGACCTTGATGATGCGCGGCGGACGATTGAGAGCAGCATTCCTTCAGAGCATCTGGACTTTTTCAACGAATTACCTTTTTACCACGAAGATGATTACGCAATATATGTGCATGCCGGGCTCGATCGGGAGAAACATCCGCGTGACACTCCGCCGCAGTCTTTGCTGTGGATGCGCGACATGGAGTTTTATAAAAACTACCGGGGCAAGCCTTGTATCTTTGGCCACACGCCAACTCCGCTTCTTCCTTTGCGAGGTCGAGTGGGCCGTCATGGAATCTACATCTCTCACAGCGCCATCGGTATAGATACCGGCTACAACCCCCAGTCTCCGCTAAGTTGTCTTTCGCTGCCTGACTTCGCGCTCTATCAAACGTTTTCTGATGGGCACGAGGAAACTCACCACATCACCTCTTTTATTCCGGAGACTTTGAGACAAATGCAAAAGAACGCGGGAATTGGCAGCCAGTAAAGAGCTTTGCAGAAGCCCGCGCGTCAGCGAGGGCTCGCTTGAGTACTGAGCCCTCCCTAACGGTCGGGCTTCTGCCGCAGATCAATGCACCGTGCCGGCGTATTTCTTCTCGCCTGCTTCGACGCGAAACGGAAGATGATTCTGCTGAGGTGGCAGGGGACAGGTAGCGTAGTTCGTGAAGGCACAGGGCGGGCTGTAGGCTTTGTTGAAATCAATCACGACTTTTCCTGAGGCATCAGGCGGAGACACGTAAAGATAACGACCCGCGCCATAGGTTTCGCTTCCGGTGGTTTCGTCGGCAATCATTACGAAAAGATCGGTCTCGCCTTTCTCAAGTATCGGATCGATCCGGTAGGTTTTGCCGCCCAGCTCAAACGCCAGTGCACCAGGGGAGCTCTCATCATCCGTCATACCCAGCACGTTCGTAATCGGGATCGTCTTCAGCGGCTGGTAAGGTTCGAAGCGCGCTTCGATTCGCCACTTCGGATCAATCGGATAATATTCAAGACCCTTGAAGGAGCGGCGCGTGGGGCTTTCGGTGTCCTTAACTCTGACGCCAATGCGGTCACCGCGTTTGACGACATTGATTGATAGCGTACCAAGCTTCAGAATAGTTGGCCCGCTATCGTCGTTATCGTCCTTAAGATCCAGCGCTGCGACAACCTTGCCGTTCGCTGTGATCTCAACGCCAGGTCGAGCTGCCAATCGTACGCGACCATTCTCCAACCAAAAGGATCCCGCAAGCTGCGGCGCTTTGTCCTTTGGCAGCGCGATGGAATTTGCGGGATCGCTGCCAAATTTGTTCTCGCCCTCCTTCAGCCAAAAAAGGCCTACTAGAGTGAGCCAACCATCCTCCTTCGTCAGACTGGCGAGACGATCGCTTTGCCATTTCTCAATATCCTTCTGATAGGTCACTTGATCAAATGCAGTTGCTGGCTTGCGGCAAGCCCCGAAGAACATCAGCGCAACGAACAGACCAATAGGTGCCAACCCCTGAGTCAATAAAGATGAAATGCATGATTTAGATATACGTTTCATGATTGAGTTAGGCCGATAAAATGAGTCCTCCCTGACCGTCGAGCTTTTGCCGTGTCACCCTGGCCTACGCTCGACGCTCCAGAATGAAATCCGCAATCGCACGCAGCAGTCGCGTTGGTTGACGGATGTTATTGAGCGCAGCGCAAGCGCTCTCGTGGGCGCTCAACAGGTGTTTGCGGCTGTCTTCAGCTCCGTAAAGCCCAGGATAGGTTGCTTTTTTCGAGCGCATGTCCTTGCCGGGAGTTTTGCCGATAGCTTCGACCGTTGCAGTGATATCCAGGAGGTCGTCGGTTATCTGAAAAAGTAATCCGAGCTGAGCAGCGTAGTCGGTTATGGCGGTAAGTTCAGTTTCCGATGCGTCTGCGATGATTGCTCCGCATCGCGCGGCGGCAATGATCAAAGCCCCAGTCTTCAGGCGATGTATGTTCTCCAACTCTGCTGGGCCCACCTCCCGGGATTCCGCCTCGAGATCGCAGGCTTGTCCTGCCACCATTCCCTCCGGTGTCGCTGCCGCCCCCGCAACCTCCGAGATTAAACGGACACGCTTCGCAGCGGAGAGTTTCTCGTCGTCGGAAACAGTCTTGAAAGCCAGTGTCTGAAGCGCGTCGCCGGCGAGAATCGCCGTCGCTTCCCCGAAGCGAACATGGCACGTCGCGCGACCGCGCCTGAGATCGTCGTTATCCATCGAAGGAAGATCGTCGTGAATCAAGGAATAGGTGTGAATCATTTCCAGAGCACATGCCGCGGAAAGAAGTTGCTCCTTAGCCGCTCCGAAAGTTTCTCCCACAGCCAGCAGAAGGAGCGGCCGAAATCGTTTGCCGCCTGCAAAAACACTCCAGCGAATTGCGGTGTGCACCTTTGCAGGAGCGACTGACTCTGCGGGCAAGCGACGATCAAGCTCTGCATCTACGAGCCTTCGGGTTTCACTTATAAATTGCTGCAAATCCGAGTCGCTCGCAATGCCCGATGTTTCAAAGGAGGTTGTTTCGGAAGACGTTTTCATCAGTCGGGGGTGCTGCTTTCAGCGATTACTTCTTCTCCGAACGCGCTTACCACTGGCCGGCCCTGGTTGTCGCGGAGTAGGACTTCGATGCGACGCTCAGCCTGGCTGAGACGCTCCTGGCACTGTCGAGAAAGACGAATGCCTTGCTCGAATAATTCCAAACTTTTTTCGAGTGGCAAATCGCCGCGCTCTAGCTCCTGGACAATTTTCTCCAGAGCTTCGAGCGATGCTTCAAAACTTTTGGGCTCTTCTTTGCTGTTCTTCATCATGGGATCTACCTTATTGCCGAGCCTGGAGTTTAGATGGCGGACTTGTCCACCCCATTCTTGCCGATACAAGTCCCGGCTCTAAACTCAACACGCAACTTAATAATCGCATCATGCTTCATCGTCGCGCTCGATGCGCTCAATGCGCGCGCCAATTCTTCCTTTAGCTAACCTTACTCTTACTGACTCGCCGATTGAAACAGAGTTCGCATCACGCAAAAGACTGCCATCATCACGCTGTGCGATTGCATAACCACGCTGCAGTACCGCTAAAGGTGAAAGCGCATCCAGCGAAGCTGCTGCCAATCCCAGACGCGTTTCCGCCTCTTCGATCTGCCTTTCAATTGCAGTATTGCAGCTACTATAAGCCGAATCGAAGCGAACGCGCGCTTCAGCCAGGCGGCCGCGTAACTGCGCCGGCGCCAGACTGCGAGTTAAAGGATCGGCACGCAAGTGCGCGCCACGCATTGCCTGATTCACCAGGATTTGAAGCCGATGCCGTGCCGAACTGGTTGAGGCGCCGGCATCTCGCAACTTGCCCCGCACTTCGGCGAAGGCCTGCGATAAAGCCTGTTCCTGCACGCGCGTTCGAGCAGTAACGATTTTGTAACGTATAAGGCGCGAAAGATTTTGTCCCATTTGCGCGAGGGCGGAGCAAATCTGATCTTCACGAGCGGCGACAAGCTCCGCTGCGGCCGATGGCGTGGGCGCCCTCCGGTCGGCGACAAAATCGGCAATCGTGAAATCAGTTTCATGGCCCACCGCCGAAATCACAGGAATTACGGAGGCTCGAATCGCGCGGGCCACTTCCTCTTCATTGAAAGCCCACAAGTCTTCAGCAGAGCCGCCCCCGCGGCCCACAATCAGCACGTCGACCAGATCCTTGTTTCGACCATCTCGCTGAGCATGCTCATGATGCTCGTTAATCAGCTTGATTGCGCGCACGATGTCGCGTCCCGCACCTTCGCCCTGCACGCGCGCCGGAGAGAAAAGCACGTGGACCGTGCGCGTGCGGCGGGAGATGACATTGAGAATGTCTCGAATGGCCGCGCCGGTAGGCGACGTAACGACTCCCACGCGTCCGGGAAAAACCGGCAACGCACGCTTCAACTCCTGTGAAAACAAGCCCTCGGCCTGAAGACGATCTCTCAGTTGCTCGAAGGCAACTTGCAGAGCGCCCGCACCCACAGGATCGAGCGCCTCCACTATCAGTTCATACTCGCCGCGCGCTTCGTAAACGGTGAGGCGCCCGCGAGCTCTGACGTTCAGCCCGTCCGTCGGTCGAAAACGTATGCGACTGTTGGCTGAACGAAAACATTTCGCGCGGAGTTGAGCGCCTTCGTCCTTAATCGTGAAATACCAATGGCCGGATGAATGTGCCTTGAAGTTTGAGATCTCGCCCTCAACCCAGACCGAAGCGAAGCGCGCCTCGATCGCTTTGCGAACTGATTCGGTCAGCTCGCTGACAGTTAGCGGCCGACGCTCAGTTTCGTCAAAAAGGGATGCGAAGAGTGGTTGAGACATTTTACGGATGAAGGAAAAACCAGATTAAGACGAGTGATGAAACTGAGGGCGACACAACACTTGTTCTCGGTTCTCACTTCTTGATAACGCAAACGCGCTAAGGCGTCGCCAAGTTCACCGCCGGACTCAACCGTACTGAAGCGCCCTCACGGTTCGCGTGTACACGCACCCTTGAGTTACCTGAAGGATTAGAGTTTGAAGCGTAAGTTATCGTGTATGCGGTGCGGAGTTGTACTACGACGTCGTCATAAGCGCGCTGCAAGTCTTCGAGACGATGAATGGGGTAATAAACCCCGCCGGAGGCTGCGGCGAGTTTTTGGCCCTCCTCTTCGGCGCGGGTAGTCAGTGTCAAATAGCGAGTACGAAGCGGATCAATCGTGACTTCCGGTTTGGGAACGCTCCCTTCGGGTATCAAACCTGAAGGAACGTACAGAGGATAGATCAAAGCTCCCGATTCAATTATTGCTTCCAGAATTGCAGGGAACGGCACGAACGATTTGTTGTCGTCGCCGTCCGAGAGAATTACTATCGCAGTTCTTTCGCCGCGAAGTTGTTTTACGGTATCCGCTAATACATAGCCGAGCGCATCGTAGAGAGCTGTGCCTCCTCCAGCATCTATCTCATCCAGCTTCTTTGAGAGCATCTTTCGATCAGTGGTAAGATCTGAGATTACCTGAATATCGTCACGGAAACTGATGATGGCGATTCGATCCTGCGGACTCGCCGTGTTCAAAAAGTCGCGGGCGGCTTTACGAATGAAGTCAATTCTCTCCTCAACGCTGCCGGAGACGTCCAATAAGAGCACGAGATTGAAAGGTTCGTTAGTAGGCACAACTTTTGTTACCTGACGTTCGACGCCATTTTCAAAAACTGAGAAATCTGATTCCTTCATACCGCCAATCGCTCGCCCGTTGCGATCGGTGACGCTCGCATTAAAGCGCATCAACTGAGGTGACAGCGCGCTCACGAACTGGCCCGGAGGCGACCGCTTAACCAGCGTCGGCTCTCTCTCCGGAGGCGGCAGCGTTTTCGCATAATCGCCAAACATCCTGGGCGAGACTTTACGGATGGCGTCAGTTAACTGGCTGTCGCCACTGCGAACAATGGCGCGGGCAGCTTCAGTCAGCGGCCGTTCATGCAGATCGCTTGGGACCATGCTGGGATCCACGTTTAGCAAAACCACGCCACGCTGTGTCAGGAAATCGAGTTGAACCCGATCATCCTTTTTCGGTTTCTTATCTCCGAGCTTGCCGGAAATTGTAAAAACGCCACCTGCTTTTTCTTTGATCTTCGGAAGCTCCACATCGCTTAGATAGCGCGGCCTGCTTGCTGCCCAGATAAAATCAAACTTTACAGCGTCGAGCGGAACATCGGCGTGAATCGTTCCAGTGTTTGTGCTGACCTCAGCGAATTCAACGTTCCCTACAATATCAACTGCTCCTGCTTCGCTCTCGATTTTTACTTTCGAGCGCGAAGGGATACGCACGATAAGATCGATGCGGTTTTTGTCTCGGCGATCGCGAACTTCAATATCGACGGCGTTACCCTTAGCTACCGTGTGAACATCGCTTGAATCCACTAACGCACCCGCTGAAGTCGCCTCAACTGTGACCTTCTTTTGCTGTTCGTCAGATGCGATCACGCTCACGCGGCCATTACGGCTCTTCACTGAAAGCGAGACTTTATCGCCCGTTTCCATATCTTTCCGGTAGGTTTGCGCAGAAACAGAATTGAATGCCGCAAGAAGAAGTAGCGAACCTGTTATAAGTGCGAATTTTGTGTTCTGGGTGAGGCGGAGTCTCATAGAAGAAATAAATGGCCATCCGAAAGGCGAAGCCTTTCCGCAGTGTGCTGAGGCAGCCGCAAAAAAGAAAAGGCGGGGACTTTTTGCGAACATCGGCTTCGTTGTAGCCTGGACCGAGGTAGATGGATTCATTCGCTTTGAAAATAGTAACGAGTTGCCTGACTCGTTCAAAAGCCTCGTCAGAGCTCTGAGGAATTGCCATGACGCTAGACTATAGCAAATGCTGCCTGAGCTAAAAGCAATCGGTTGTCGCCTTCGGTCGCTGGATTAGATTCTCGCGGCTCAATCTCGATTTCGCCCTCGTGCCAGATGAATTTGTCGGTTATGGCATGGTCTGGAATTGGGGTGACTTTGTTTTTCAACTCCGCAATTCTGCGGTCAGGCGCGGCCTTCTCGTCGTCCGGAAGATTTACTATCATAGCAATATTATACGACAAGGGTAAGCCGTTCCTACTCACTCACTAACTGTGCGTTGGTTGAGTCTTGACCCGTTTGATGTCGTCCAAACCTTTCTACGAATGGTTGATAATGGAGATTGATCCGCTATCATACGCTGGACCCATTTAAGATCTAACAAATACTTGCGTGCATCGGCATGCACGGGTCAAACCCAGACATTGAAGTAGACATAGGGTAAACATGAGGAGACAGTGTTACAAACTGAGGCCGCACAAATAGGCGAAGAGAAATTCGTCATCCACAATCTCGTCAAACGCGAGCCCCGGGCAGGACTTGCTGAAGACGTGCGTCGTGGTCTGTCCACTAAGCCGAAGCGATTTCTACCAAAGTATTTCTATGACCAACTGGGCTCTCAACTTTTTGAGGCCATCTGCCTGCTGCCTGAGTATTACCTTACCCGGGCCGAGAATGAAATTCTTGATCGCTATTCGGACGAGATAGTTGGCTCCATCGAGGGCGAAACAACCCTAATAGAAATGGGAAGTGGCAGCGCTTCAAAGACCCGGCTGATTATTGAAGCGCTGTTGAGAAAACAGGACCAGCTCCTTTTTATTCCGGTCGACATATCCGCATCGGCGCTCGACAGCAGTTCGCGAATCCTCCTGCAATCCTACCCACAGTTAAAGGTTGAAGCTTATGCCGCGGACTATTTTGCAGGTCTTGCGGAGTTGGAAAAGATGCCGAGAGCTCGCACGCTCGCCCTCTTCCTGGGTTCGAACATCAGCAATTTCGATCCGGAGGAGGCCCTAAAATTCCTGCGAGCATTGCGACAGATGCTGCGCGAAGGCGACGCCCTTTTGCTCGGCGCTGACCTCAAGAAAAATAAGAAGGTGCTCGAGGCAGCTTATAACGACGCGCTTGGCGTGACCGCAGCTTTCAACTTAAACGTGCTTGCACGCATCAATCGCGAGCTTGGCGGCGACTTCGATCTAAGGTCTTTTCAACACCGGGCTTTCTATAACGAAGAAGTGGGCCGCGTCGAGATCTACATCGAAAGCACTCGCCAGCAAGCCGTCAGGATTAGCCAACTTGATATGGAAGTTCAATTCGGCGAGGGTGAACAGATTCATACCGAGAGCTCTTACAAGTACGACCTGTCTGACATTACTAAATTAGCTTCTGAAACTGGGTTTTCGCGCGCGCATACGTGGGTTGATCACGGGCAGCAGTTCAGCAGCAATCTCTTGTTGGCGGTTTAGGGCTCAATCAGCGGGGGCAAGCCCGCCTTCCTGACCTAGAGCTGCCCAAACCAGAGACTAGTAATCTTATCCTGAGAGGCGTTCGAACTTGGCACTATCCACTCAACAGTGAAAATCTCTCAGGTTAGGAAGGTGGGCTTGCCCCCGCTCTTCTGTTCATTGTTTAGAACTTGACCTTAAAATGAGTGAATCCACCAACAATCCTTTGGTCGAGTTTCGAGACGTAAGTTTCTCCCACACTTTCGGTTCTTCTCCAGTCATTTCCCATCTCACTTTTGCAGTTCGTCAGGGCGAGACGCTTGTCCTCCTGGGCGAGTCTGGTTGCGGCAAGACAACCACGCTCAAACTCATTAACCGCCTTTTGTTGCCAACCTCAGGTCAGGTAATGGTTGAAGGCAAAGCAACAACTGAATGGGACGCAATTCGTTTGCGGCGTCGAACTGGTTACGTGATTCAGGAAGGCGGTCTTTTCCCTCACTTCACGGTGGAAAGAAATGTTGGTCTCGTTCCGGCGCTTGAACGTTGGGACGAAACGAAGATCAAGCAACGAGTGGTGGAGCTGCTTTCCATCGTTGGGCTCGAGGCGGATGCTTTTGCCAATCGATACCCTGGAGAGTTGTCGGGAGGCCAACGGCAGCGCGTCGGCGTGGCACGAGCTCTTGCTGCTGAGGCACCGTTGCTTTTGTTGGATGAACCCTTCGGCGCTCTCGACCCCTTGACGCGCGCCAGTCTCCAACGCGAGTTTGCACAACTCGCGAAGCGGCTCAACAAGACTGCAGTTTTCGTGACGCACGACGTGCGCGAGGCGTTGCTGCTTGGCTCGCGGATTGGACTCATGCACGAAGGCCAACTGCTGCTGCTGGAGACGCCTGAAAACTTTCTCAAGTCGAAAGACAAACAGGCACTCGCTTACATAGAAACGCTCGGGCTCGCCGCTAAGCTGGATGGGGCGGAGGGAAGAGCATGAACTTCTGGAACTTTCTCCAGCAAAACTGGCCCGAGCTATTGACGCTATTACGCCAACACTTATGGCTGGTCCTGATCTCGACTCTCATTGCCGTCGCAATCGGCCTTCCTACAGGAATACTCTTAACCCGAAAAAGATCTCTGCGCGGTCCTGTTCTCGGCATCGCGAATGTGATGCAAACAATTCCCAGTCTCGCGCTTTTTGGTTTTCTTATTCCACTCCCATTCATCGGCGGAATTGGCGCACGGACTGCGATCGTTGCCCTCGTGCTTTACTCGCTATTGCCGGTTATCCGCAACACTGTGACGGGCATTCTCGGCGTTGATCCCAGCGTGCGCGAGGCCGCCGTTGCAATGGGAATGACGGGCCCGCAGATTCTCTGGCAAGTAGAGCTGCCTCTGGCGATGAGCGTGATAGTCACGGGCATAAGAGTAGCCATGGTGATTGCTATCGGCGTGACCACGATCGCTGCGGCGGTAGGAGCGGGGGGTCTTGGGGTCTACATCTTTCGCGGGCTGCGCCAGTATGACAACAATCTGCTGCTTGCGGGCGCTGTGCCTGCTGCCTTGATGGCTTTGGCGGCCGATTTCACGCTTGGCTTAGTTGAACGTCATTTCGCGGTAGGTCGCCGAAGCAAGGCGGGCGGGCGTTCCTGGCTGAAACAGTTTGTTCTGGTCGCGTTTGTTCTAATCGCTGTCGCTGCAATCTACGCCGGTTGGCGCGATTCGCGTTCGCATACTTCTTCCGCGAAGAGCCGCGTCGTTGTAGGCTCAAAAGATTTCACCGAGTCTGCAATTCTCGGGGAGTTAGTTTCGCAGATGCTTGAATCGCGCGGCGTGGCAGTTCAGCGGGAGTTTGAATTGGGCGGAAATCTGCCGCACGATGCTCTGCTCGCCGGAAGAATTGACCTCTATCCTGAATACACCGGCACGGCTTACACTGCGATACTTCATCATCCGCCGATAACCGACCCTCGCGCGGTCTACGAGCAGGTCAAGAAGGAGTATGCGGAAAAGTTTAATGTGGTGGTAAGCGAGCCGATCGGTTTTGATAATAGTTTTGCTATTCTCGTGCGCGGTGCCGACGCAAAGCGGCTTAAGCTGAAGACGATTTCGGACGCCGTTCCTTACGCGGGCAATTGGCGCGCAGGGTTTGGGCAGGATTTCATGTCGCGCGCCGACGGCTACCCTGGCTTTGCCAAAGCGTATGGGTTGAAATTCGCGGAACAACCGCGCGAGATGGACTTGTCACTGACTTACATCGCGCTTGCCTCGGGAAAGGTAGATCTGATTGCCGGCAATTCAACTGAAGGAAGAATAGCGGCGCTCGATCTTGCGCAACTCGAAGACGATCGCCATTACTTCCCTCCATATGAGGCCATCTATCTCCTGCGAAGCGATTCCTTCTCGCGTGTGCCGGCGTTAAGTGAAGTGTTGACAAAACTGGCGCACGCGATCTCCACCGAAGAGATGCGTCAGTTAAACTATGAAGTCGATGCTAACAAGCGTGGCCAGGCGGAAGTCGTCCGCGAGTGGCTCAAGCGAAAAGAATTAGTGGTTCCGTAGGACAAACTTCAGGACGCTCTGATAACTTTGTGCACAGCGTCCTTCTAAATTAAGGAGCGGGGGCAGGCCCCCTTCCTGACCTCGAGCTGCACAGACTAGAGAATTGCATTTCGTCTTGAATGGCTTTCAAGGTTGGCCTTTTGAGTCAACCCTCGAAGCCTCTAAGGTTGGGAAGGGGGCCTAGCACCCCAGCGGGGCTGCCCCGCTGGGGACCCCGCCCTGCCCCCGCCGTTTCCTGGGCCGAAATCGATTGGAGACAATATGAAAAGATTGCTGATCGCGCTGGTCGTGAGTTTCTGTCTGCTTCCAATAACCATCACCTCTCAAGTGAAACCCGCACCAATTGTGGTGCTCATTAAGGCGGGCCGGCTGGTCGACGTGCGCGCCGGACGAGTGCTCGAAAACCAGGGAATTCTCGTTGAAGGTCAACGTATTAAGACAGTGGCCGCGCTGGCAGAAGTTGAAAAAATCGTACCGCCAACGGCACAGGTAATCGATCTCTCGCGAGCAACGGTGCTTCCCGGACTCGCCGATTGTCACACACACATCTTGTTGCAAGGCGATATCACTGCCGAGGATTATGATGAGCAACTGCTCAAGGAGTCGATTCCATATCGCACCATCCGCGCCACGGTCGCGGCTCGCACAGGCCTGCTGAACGGCTTCACGGTAATGCGCGACATGGAAACAGAAGGCGCGATGTATGCCGATGTTGACGTCAAGACTGCCATCAATCGCGGCGTTATTCCCGGGCCTCGTTTGTTTGTATCCACGCGCGCATTTTCAGCGACGGGCATGTATCCGCTAACAGGTTATTCCTGGGAATTGAAAATGCCGGAAGGCGTGCAGATTGTTGATGGCGCAGACAACATTCGCAAGGCTGTCCGTGAGCAGGTCAAATACGGTGCTGATTGGATTAAATTTTACGCAGATCGTCGTTATTACCTGAAGGATGGCGCACTTCACTCATGGGTCAACTTCACCGATGAAGAGATGAAAGCAATGGTCGATGAGGCGCACCGGCTTGGCCGGCGCGTTGCCGCTCATGCAATGGGTTGGGACGGGATCGATGCCTCCCTTAAGGCCGGTGTGGATTCAATTGAACACGGATACGGGCTTGACGAGGGACTCATGGACCGCATGGTGCGCCAGGGAACTTATTGGTGTCCGACGATATATGTCGGTGTCTATGTTGCTGAAGGACGGGCGGCTGCCGGAGCGCCAATTTGGCTCGCAATGCGCGACCTCGAGGCTAAGGCTTTTGGGCTTGCACTACGCAAGGGAGTGAAGATTGCCTACGGCACGGATGTCGGTGGCTACGCCTGGACTGAAAACCAGGCTAAGGAATTTGCCTACATGGTGCGCTACGGAATGACGCCAATGCAGGCGATTCAATCCTCGACTGTCGCCGCAGCAGATCTGCTGGAACATCCAAACGACTTTGGAGCGATTGAAGTCGGAAAATTTGCGGACATTATTGCAGTCGTAGGCGACCCGCTGCACGATATCACTGAACTTGAACGCGTACGTTTCGTAATGAAGGGCGGCGAGATCTATCGGAACGATATTGGAAAATAAAGAATCTGGAGTCGCGAGTCTCGAGTCAGAGCCTGCGAAGCTTGGAATCAGAACCTGGCCGCTTCCACGACTCAGGACTTGTAGACTCCAGACTCCAGACTCAGGACTCTATCTAAGGAGACTCAAATGACATTACTCGATGTGATCGTACTACTTCTTATTGCCGGCCTTTGCGGCGCCCTGGGCCAGGCGATCACTGGCTTTTCACGCGGCGGCTGTCTGGTCTCGATCGCGCTGGGATTTGTGGGAGCCATTCTGGGAATGTGGTTGGCGCGCCAACTGGGATTGCCGGAACTCTTCGCGATTCAAATCGGAACCACCAGCTTTCCCATCGTCTGGTCGATCATCGGTTCAGCCCTATTTGTTGCCATCATCACGCTGCTAACTCGGAGGAGACCGTGAGCACGTGAGCCACGTTCCTCGAGCCGAGCAACGCTTTGGGGTTGAATGGAGTTGTTTTTCTTATCCGGCGGCCATTCGCGCGGCAGTATCGAAACCGTAGAGGGCCTGACCAGGGATTTTTAGAAGACGAGTTTAATCAAACGTCGGAAACCAGGCTGCCAGAGGTTCCCTCGATCGACCTCTCCTGCAAGCCGCTTATAGCTCGCAGGTTATTTTGATTTCGCCCTTGAATCCATTGGGAGTGTCACCGCTGTCGAAGCCTTTATCGCCGCTGATCACAATCCGTTTGATCTTCAAGGTGTCGTGCTTGTGTTTCTGGGGATCCTTTTCGTCTTGCTTAAAAAGGCCGTGGTCGAAGCGGATTTCCGCGGAGCCGCCTTTGATGATAATGTCACCGCCTTCTGCTATTGTGAGTTTCTCCTTTGGGGACTGAATGAGGTTTAGCTTTCTTTCGCCGTGGCTTAAATTCACTTGCCGGCGAAAACAGCCGGAAGTGTTTTGGCCGCTGTAGAACGAATACAACTCTACAGTCAGCCGAAAAGGCTGCTGCTGGGATGATGCTGCCAGGTCTTCTACGGAACGCTCTAAGCTAGATTTTCTGGTAGGAGACTGTGATCGTGCCCTTAAACCCCTGGGGAAAGGCCTCATTGAAGTCTTTGTCACCAGCGCCCGAGACTTTGATACGTGTGATCCTGGCGCTGTCGTGCCTACGTTTCTTGGAATCGCTTGTGTCTTTCGTAAAGTGCTCGCTGTTGAACTGAATCTCGGCTGAGCCGCCTTTGATGATGATGTCGCCACCCTCTGCTGGAGCTGCCATGTGAGTTTCTCCTTTGACTAAGTTGGATAAGACTAAGTTGGAATCAGGGATTCCCAGCGGTTAATTCGCTGAGCTGTTTGCGAGAAAACTGAACGTCGGGTCGATTGAGGTAGGTATTGTAATTGTCACTACCCCACTTCTGTTGCAGCCCGGAAAGCAAGGTTTCTGCGCGCGAAGCGTACTCGTGCGCCTTTTGAGAGTCGCCTGCACTTTTGCTCGCGCTTGCAGCAATCAGCCATGCACGCCATTCATAATCCTGTTTGCCGGAATGCGCAAAGACTTCCTGCGACTCAAGGGAATTCTTCAGTGCCCCCGCCGCGTCACCGCTCTGGGCCATTACCTCAGCGAGCGACAAAAGCGCCTCGGACAAGAGGGAGGGATCGCCGGACTGTCGCGCCATCTCGACGGCTTCCTGGCACTTGAGTAGTCCTTGCCGCGACGCGCCCGAAAGGCCCTGGGCCAAACCAAATGTAAATGTACCTGCGATAGCAGCATCCTTGACTTGCGTGCCCGCCACAGCAACCGTTTGCTGGCTTTTCGCCTGTGCTTCCGCGAATCGGCGTTCAGTCAACGCCATGCGGGCTATGGCCAGATAGTAATAGGCCGATAAAGTCCTGGCAGCGTTAGAACGTTCCGCGATGGCCGAGGCTTCGCTCAGGGCCGCACGAGCCTCATCGTAGCGCCCCAATCGCCACAGCGCGTTGGCGCGATCGGTTAAACTTAAACCGATATTTTTTTGCGATCCCAACGACTTGGCGATGCCATAACTCTCTTGAAAATGACCGAGCGCTTCGGGGTATTTTCCCTGCCTGATAAAAAGTAGCCCAATGTCTTCGTGAGCCAGGGCTGCCTGCGATTGGTCACCCAACTGCTGTGTGAGTTTGAGCTCTTGCTCGAAAGCCTTCAACGCAACGTCATAATCGCCCTTTTGGACTTTGACGCGCGCGAGAAGAGCAAAAGCCTGTGACGTTTCCTTGCGGTAGCCACCTTCTTGATAAAAGGGAAGTGCCTGCTCTATGTAACTGACCGCCTGGTCTCCATTGCTTCCGCGCTCGGCCAGACTTCCGAGGGACAGCAACGCCCTCGCCGCGTTGCGACGGTCTTTTTGCTTTTGTGCAAGATCGAGAGACTGCTTAAAGTATTTCTCTGCTTCCGGATAATTGCCCTCGACAACGAATGTGTTCCCCAGGTCGACCAGGCCGCGCTTTGTAAGATTGTCAATACCTCTAGCCTGAGCCAGATCTACAGCCTCATGCATATACTTCCGTGCCTCTGGCAGGTTGTTAGCGTCGAGTTCTACGTCGCCCAGTTTGAGCAAGGTTTTCACTTGCTGGTATTCGTTGGCCGTTGTTCGGGCTAATTCAAGGGCGCGCTGGAGTGGTTGGCGCGCTTCTCCTACCTTGCCGATCTGATCGAAAAGATAACCGCGTTGAAATGATACTTCGGCTTGCCCCTCAAAGTTGCCGAGCGCCTGGTACAGCGCGTCCGCCTTATCGAATGCGGCAGAGGCACTCGCCAGATCCAATTGTCTTCCGTAAAGAATTCCAACCCGCAAAAAAGCAGTTGCATATTGAGGAGAACGGTTCGTCGCCTCTACATAACTTTCGATCGCCTTCTTGAGTTCGTCATTTTTCTCATAGGCGCGTCCGAGATCGACATAAACCTGCGGATCATCGGGCGAGAGACGCGCGATCTCGCTGTAGGCTTTGATCGCCGCGGGGAAATCTCTGGTTACTGTCGCATTAATCGCCTCCAGGTAGAAGGCGTCAACGCGAGGCAACTGCGAACGGTTTGGTACCAACGATTGAACCTTGAGCATCTCGTCCTTCGCCTTGTCGGCATAGTCGAGCTCAGACCACGCCTCGGCGAGGCGAGCATGTGCCAATGCAAACTTATCGTCAGTCGCAACCGCCTGTTCCAAGGCCCTGCTGGCTTGGAGAAATGCCCCGTTTCGTAATGCGTCAGTCCCCTTGTTGTACCAGTCAAGAGCCGCCGCCGAAGGTTTATAGGCAGCCGGTTTCCACCAGTGGACCAGCGCCCAGCCCACCAAACCCAAGGCAAGTATGGCTACGATAAATGTGCCCAGGGAGAGCCGCGGCCGTCGAAAGGTTTCGGTGATAGTTGTCAACGCGCTGGCGGAATGAGTTCGTGGGGCCGATAACCGTTTGGTGGAGCGTCCGCCGGTGCGGAAACCATCTCCCTGAAGGCTGGGCAGAACGAGCCGCAAGTCCTCAATCAACTCGTCCGCTGACTGGTAACGTTCCTCAACCTTCTTCTCCATTGCCTTCATCGTAATTCGATCAAGCTCCGGTGGAACGCGATCGTTGAGCTTTGAAGGCACCGGCGGTGTGACGTGAATCACCTGCGCGCCGATTTCGATAAGACTCGAACCCGCAAATGCTGACTGGCCAGTGAGGCATTCATAAAGAACAGCGCCGAGAGCAAACAGGTCACTGCGCCCATCGACTTTCTTTCCTGTAGCCTGTTCCGGCGAAAGATATAAAGGCGTCCCAACGATTACGTCGCTACGGGTGCGGGTAGCAGGCAAGGTAGGCAGGTTAGGGTCTCCTTCAAGGCTATACTGCTCGTAAAGCTGTTTGGCGAGTCCAAAATCGAGGACCTTCACCTGAGCGCGCTCTGTGATGACTACGTTCGATGGTTTTACGTCACGATGTACAACTCCCTGATGATGGGCTTCGCCAAGTGCTTCAGCGATACAGGATACGATTCGAACAGCCTCAGGCAGGGGAAGCGATCCTTCCTGGAGCTTCTCGTTTAGAGGCTGGCCCTTTATCAGCTCCATCACAATGTATGGTTGGCCTTCCGACGTTTCACCGTAATCGAAAACGGTTGCGATATTAGTGTGGGTTAAGGCTGAAACTGCGCGCGCTTCGCGTAAAAACCTGGCGCGATATTCTCGCGTGGCGGAGGTAAGAAACTTCATCGCCACACGTCGTCCCAGCGTGGTGTCTTCGGCCAAATAGACTATTCCCATTCCACCCGCGCCTAGTTGTTCGATGATCCGATAATGGGAGATTGTTTCGCCGATCATGTTCTGGGTTTCCAACAATGCAAGACAGGAAGAATAGCGAAAAACAAACGAAGTCCCAGGGAATTAGGTGTTCTTCCGAGCGCGGCGTTTCAGTGAAGGCATTCTGCTCTAAAGGCTGGGATATTTCAAGCAAGACTTCTGGCAAGGGGATTTAAGGAAGCGTTGCACTGCGAACTTGCCGCTCCTGACGCTCACGAAACTCTTCCAGCCTGGTTCGCAATTGCGGTCGGCTGTTGGCGAGGATGGCAATTGCAAACAGGGCGGCATTGATAGCACCCGGCTTTCCGATGGCCATGGTGCCCACCGGGATGCCGGCGGGCATCTGGACAGTCGCAAGAAGCGAATCAATGCCGTTTAGAGCTTCACTCTTCATCGGCACTCCGAGCACGGGGAGAGTCGTATGTGCCGCGAGGACGCCCGCGAGGTGCGCTGCTCCGCCTGCCGCGGCAATGATTATTTCAATTCCGCGCTCTCTTGCGCCCGATGCAAACTCCGCGGACAGGTGAGGTGTGCGATGGGCTGAGATGACGCGGCATTCGTGTGGCACGCCAAACTCTGTCAGCGTATCGTCGGCATGACGCATCGTCTCCCAGTCAGACTTGCTGCCCATAATGACTGCGACGAGCGGCGTTGTTGCTGTAGTCTCAGAACTCATATTGTGGTTTCGTCTTTCGGACCTGTTTTTGCTACCTGTTCGCCCGATCACGAGCCATAACTATTCTGTGTTGGGGTTAGTCTCGTCTTTAATCTCTTCGCTTTCCGGATTTTGAGCGCCTGGCACTTCCGCACCCGGCACTAATGTGTCGGCCTTCGACTTATCCTGCTCACGAAGTTTCTCCGTTGGTCCCTTTTCATCATTCGTTTCAGCGCCTTGCGACCGTTCGTTGTCGCGCGCTCTTCTTTGTCCTTCGTTCTCAGTCATCGCATTCCCCTTTCATGAACAATTAAGATCCTGGTACTTCATTCTCCCTGATCGAGCGAATATCCTCGCTCGCCGTCAAAGTTGTAAAGATTTTCCGTCTTGATGAAATCGAAGCCGGCATCGGCGACGCGTTTAAGCAGGGAAATTATCTGCGGATGCGAGATGGAGCCGCCGTCGGAGTCAGATACAAAACGACAGCGCCAATGATCTGAACAGAAGGTCTCCGAATGACCGCCCGGCCATACTTTGACGCCGCGATTGCTCATCATTGTGAGTTTCGTGCCATCCCCGCTGAGCTTGCTGAGCAAATCACCAAGATCGTTGGCAGTGCCTCTGCTCCAGTCTAAGAAAACGTCAACTCCGACTAGATCTTTCTTCGAACGCGCGTGCGTTCGCGCAGGCGCCCTGGCCACAGGCGCCGCTTCTGCCTCGGATTTGTATTTAGCGGCTTTCAGCGTCTGAGGCATCTGGCCCACTCGCTTCCCAACAGCCTCAGCAAATTCTTTCGTGCCGACTTTCTGGGTGCTTTTGCCTTCCTCGTAGATGTCGTAAGTGTGAATACCATCCTCCAGGGTTCGCAGCCAGGCGTTGTGAACGCGTTCGGCAACCGTTGTTTCGCCAATATGGACCAGCATCATTACAGCGCCCAAAAGTAGCCCTGAGGGGTTCGCCAAATTTTGTCCGGCTCGTCGCGGTGCTGACCCATGAATCGCTTCAAACATCGAAACGTGCTCGCCAATATTTGCCGAACCTGCGAGTCCAACAGAGCCGGCAATCTGCGCTGCAACATCAGACAGAACGTCGCCATAAAGATTGGGCATTACGAGTACATCAAAGATTTCAGGCGTGTCGGCAAGTTTAGCGGCACCAATGTCTACGATCCAATGCTCGTTTTCGATGTCTGAATATTCCGCGGCAATCTCATCAAAGACTTTGTGGAAGAGGCCATCCGTAAACTTCATTATGTTGTCTTTAGTGAAGCAGGTGACCTTCTTGCGATTATTCCTGTGCGCATATTCAAAGGCGTAGCGTACGATCTTTTCCGAACCGGGACGCGAGATTAGTTTGAGGCATTGGAACACCTGCTCTGTCTGCCGGTGTTCGATGCCGGCATAGAGATCCTCTTCATTCTCACGAACGATTACTACATCCATAATCGGATGTTTGGTTTCCACAAAGGGATGATATGAAACGCAGGGCCGAACGTTGGCATAAAGGCCAAGCGTCTTGCGAACAGTGACGTTCAGACTTTTGTAGCCGCCACCCTGTGGCGTAGTAATGGGCGCCTTAAGGAAAACTTTTGTGCGACGCAAAGATTCCCATGCACTCGGCTCTATGCCCGAACTATTGCCGGCCAGATAAACCTTCTCGCCGATGTCTATTCTTTCAATCTCGAGGTTAGCGCCCGCTTCTTTAAGAATATGCAGGGTCGCCGCCATGATTTCCGGCCCGATGCCGTCGCCGTGCGCGACCGTGATGGGAACAGATTTAGACATATTGCAGCTCAGACCTTTCGCGAATTAAATGAAATTAAGTGTGAAGCAATATATTCCATGGAGTGTGGCACAAGCAATGAACGAAGAGTCAGTGGTCAGTAGTCCGTGGTCCGTGGACTTTCTTTGGACATGTCTGCTCACCGGGGCGTGACGAGCGTTTTCTCAACGGACAACGGACTACTGACCACGGACTCGTCCGCGGAGCTTGAACTCCAAACCGGGCCTGAGGCATACTTAGCGCTGTCCATAGTTCCTGCTCTCGCGCATCCAGTGGTGACTGCGCCTGTCCGTGATCGTGAAGCGACCCGCGTTCGGCTGAGGAGAGAGTGAGGCAGTTGTCAACTTGTTAGAAGCCGCTCTCGAAGTTTAAGAGCATCGGGTGCGTCGCATTAGTCAAGAGAGGTCAAGTAGCTCCCCGCTTGAGTCTCGGGATCTTATTTACCCGCGCTTCATTCGATCTAAAGAATAGGAAACAGAAATGGGTACGAAACTTTATGTGGGAAACCTCTCGTTCCGTACTACGAGCGAGGAACTGCGCGACGCATTCGCGGCAGTGGGTACAGTGGAATCAGCTTCCGTGATCGAAGATCGCGATACCGGACGCTCACGCGGTTTTGCGTTTGTGGAAATGGCAACTGCGGAAGAAGCGGCGGCGGCTATTGAACAGTTTAACGGCAAAGACTTTGGCGGCCGTAATCTAACAGTCAATGAAGCCAAGCCTCGAGAGGATCGTGGCGGTCGCGGCGCTTATGGCGGTGGCGGTCGCGGTGGCGGTGGCGGTGGGGGCCGCGGCGGCTACGGTGGCGGTGAGGGCGGTGGCGATCGTGGAGACCGCGAGCCCCGCTGGTAATACTCTAAAAAGGGGGAAAGGGGAAAGGGGGGAAGGGGGAAGGGGTAACCGGGTGAAGTTTTTCTTTCGCCTTTACCCTTTACCACTCTTTCACTTTCTGGCTGCGGGTGTGATCTTCAGTTTTAGTCGCTCGCCGCCCCGCAATAACTCGACTTCATATTCCTGTCCGGCCTTCATTTCGCCAAGTGTGTACGTATAGTCATAAACGTTTCGCACGTCGCGACCGGCCAGTTTCACAATCCTGTCTCCTGCTTTAAGTCCTGCCTTTGCCGCCGGCGAATCGTCGCGCACACCGTCAAGCAACAGTCCATCGTTTGAATCGGCGTAATTGGGGATCGTGCCTAGATAGACGCGAAAGCCCATGGAGCGGCCGGTCGATTCACTTTTTGCGACTGTGTACACAGGACGTTTATCGTTGGCATCCACCTCGCGGACGATTCGCGCGACGAAACTAAGAATTCGTGCCTCGTCATCGTAATTGATCTTGTCGGCAGTGTCCGAAGGTTTGTGATAGTCCTCATGAGTTCCAGTCCAAAGAAATAGCACCGGAATTTTCTTTGCGTAGAACGACGAATGATCGCTGGGGCCGAAGCCGTCCTGGTTGAGTGTGATGTCGAAGGTTTTTGCAGCGTCGATAGAAACTATGGCTCCGCCGTTTGCCGAGACAACTATGGGAACCGAAGAACCTGGCCGGGAGTCTCCCGCTTTTGCGGCGACGTTCACTGTAATTCCCTCCATGTAGTTTTCGGTCCCGATCATGTCAGGCCATTCTTTGCTCGTGCCCACCCCACCTACGATCAGCTTGTTATCTTTCATCCGCCCAATCATGTCCATATTGATCATTGCTACTGTATTAGCAAGTGGCACGCTGGGATGATTGACGTAGTAGTTCGAGCCGAGCAATCCTTCTTCTTCACCACTGAATGCCATAAACACTATCGTTCGTCGCGGCCTGGGCCGTTGGGCCGTGAAGACGCGCGCCAGCTCGAGTACTCCGGCAACTCCTGACGCGTTGTCGTCAGCGCCGTGATGTATCTCGCCTTCGCGCGGCGCGAGACTTCCTTCACCGCCGCGGCCAAGATGATCGTAGTGAGCGCCGATAACAATGGCTTCGCTTTTGACAGTTGGATCAGAACCTTCGAGAATGCCGATGACGTTGTAGGCGGGAACTTCGCGGCGAATGATGTTTACAGCAAGGGAAATTGTTACTCCCTTAAACGGTAGACTACTTATCATCTCTGAAGTAACAATAGGATTGGACTGCGACTTCGCAGCTTCAACCAACGCGGAGAGCGCCTCTCTTGGGTCGTCTGAGGAAGAGAAGAGTCTTGCAGCCACTTGTCTTGAAATGACCGCGACAGGTAATCCAGCGTCCCCTGCACTGTTGTCGTAGCGTAGCCGCGCAAGACGTTCTTCTTTGAAGTGTTCGTCTTGCGCAATGATGAGCAGAGCCTTTGCGCCAGCATTGCGCGCCGCGATAGCTTTCCAGCGCGCGTCCTCATAGCGCGCAAACTGTCCATGAGGATTGTCGCCATCCGGCGTGCCAGCAAGAGCTATTGCCACCTTGTTGTTCATTGTATGACCGGCATAACTGTCATACTTCAGTTCAGCCGCCGTGATGCCATAACCAACAAACAGATATTCAGCCTTTTCAATACGCGAGTTCGATGACAAGGCCAGCGGCATCCAGTCTTCACCAACACGGAATCCCGCAGGCGCGGCTCTTGTACTTTGGATTGACAACGCGTTGCCGTTGCCGAGTTCAACACCGGCCACATAAGGAAACTCCTGCAGGTAGCGCTTGGGAGAGTCGGCTTCAAAGTGGGACATGCCGGGCGTGTCGTAGCCAATGCTGCGTCGCAAACCGTAGCGCGCAAACTCTCTTGCAATATATTCCGCAGCGAGATTGGCGCCAGGGCTTCCCGTGCGGCGTCCCTCCAACTTGTTGGAAGCCAAATACTCGATGTGCGCACGAAGTCGCTCGACGCTGGGAACGATTTGGGTTGGAATCTGTTGGCCGAAAATCGCGATCGAAAGCGCGGCCATCAAACTCAGAGCGAGCGAAATGCGCGATAATGATTTGTCTTTCATAACAATATTTGATTGAGCGAACGCTTTTAGCGCCCTTCAACCAGCTCGCGCAGCGAGCGGAAGATAATAGCCCCGGGCGTAAGCCCGGGGAAATCGGTTAGAAAGCGCTTTGAGCCCCGGAGGGGCGACAGAGAATTCGTCTTCGTCAAATCAATCATCAGCGTTTGTTTTCTGCCGCCCTCTTCGAGGGCTTAGTTCATTTTGTGCGGGCTGACCCCGGGCTTACGCCCGGGGCTACCATCTGTCGCGCCTGCGGCGCTCCTAGCGTGATCACTCCACCCAATCTGCAATAAACACGTTCGTTTCGCCACGTATCTTCGCATTGCGGTTTGAGGCGAAGACCAACTTCTTGCCGTCGGGGGAAAACATCGGGAAACCGTCGAAGGTATCGTTGTAGGTGATGCGCTCCAGACCGCTGCCATCCACATTGATTTTGTAAAGATCGAAGTTGCGACCCTTTGGATCATTCATGTTTGAGGCGAAGATGATTCGCTTGCCGTCAGGAAAGAAGTAGGGAGCGAAGTTGGCCTTGCCATTATGCGTCACCTGGCGCTTATGAGATCCATCTGCGTTCATCACCCAGATTTCCAACGTCGTTGGACGAATCAGATTCTTTTTCAGTAGACCCAAATACTCCGACTTCTCCTTTTCGGTTTGCGGGTGATAGGCCCTGTAGACGATTTGTTTTCCATCAGACGACCAGAAGGGGCCGCCGTCATACCCGAGTTCATTCGTCAGGCGGCGAACGTTTTTGCCGTTGGAGTCCATGGTGTAAATGTCCAGGTCGCCATCACGCATTGAGGTGAAGGCGAGTTTGCCGTTTTTTGAAATCGTTGTCTCCGCATCGTAACCGGGCGTCTTCGTTAGCTGTTTCAAATCAGAACCATCGGGCTTAGCCGTGAAAATATCGAAGGTAGGATAGACAGCCCAGACGTAACCTTTAGAAAAATCCGGTCGCGGCGGACACTCCTTTCCCCCGAGATGCGTGGAAGAGTAGAGAACGCGCCGGTCATTCGGGAAGAAGTAAGAACAAGTTGTGCGGCCCGCGCCGGTCGAGATCAAGCGCACGTTCCCACCGTCCACATTCATGGTGTAGATCTGATCACACTCGTGCCCTTCGCGCGTTGACTGAAAGATTAGCTGCTTGCCATCACTCGAGAAGTAGGCTTCGGCATTCTCTCCGCCAAAAGTTAGCTGCTTAATGTTTCGCAGGTGTTTCTCCTGAGGCAACTGTAAGGATTCGTCAGAAAAACCCGCACGGAAGGATACGCTAATTGGAGCGAAGTATAACGGAAGTGAAAGCGCGAATAATCCGAGTAATAGTACCTTCGCTGATTTCATTTGCATTTACGTGTGTCGTTAATAACCGCAACCGCAAAAGTCGCGAAGTTTACGCAAAGCGGGCGCAAAGAAGGAGTAGAGGTGCGATCTTCGCGTCAGCCATTTTGCGTACGTTTGGATTGAGTTTTTTCACTTTGCCGGAACAGAATCTAAGAAGCTACGGTCAGCGCCTCCGCTACAAGCTGCGCCTGCTCAGCCTGGTGAATTGCATAGGATCCGGTGGCCGGACTCGCGGAGGCGCTTCGGCCGACATAAATTGGCCGTTCGCAGCGAGGCAAAAGATTCTCCAGTCGCTGCTCAATGAAGCTCCAGCCTCCCATATTTTTCGGCTCTTCCTGCGCCCAAACTAGTTGCCTGGCCTGTGAGTAAACGGCAAGCACTTCGAGCAGCCGCGTCAGCGGGAACGGATAGAATTGCTCCAGCCTCACGATTGACACGCGCTCCTGCTGAGACTTCCTGCGCTCTTCAACCAGATCGTAGTAGATCTTCCCACTGCAAAGAACGATGCGCTCCACTGCTGCTGCATTCTTAATTTCGTGGTCGTCAATGATTGGCTGGAAGCCACCACTCGTGAAATCATCGAGACCAGACGCAGCTGCGGGCAAACGCAGCAGGCTCTTTGGCGTTATCACGATCAGCGGTCGTTCCATGCCGGGCCTTACCTGGCGCCGCAAGAGATGAAAGTACTGGGCCGGCGTAGTCGGATAGCAAACTTGCAAATTGTTTTCAGCGCAGAGTTGCAGAAACCGTTCCAAACGCGCGCTGGAATGTTCCGGTCCCTGGCCTTCATATCCGTGCGGTAAGAGCAACGTCAGGCGCGAAGTTTGTTTCCACTTGTCTTCAGACGCGGCGATATATTGATCGATAATGGTCTGTGCGCCATTTACGAAGTCGCCAAACTGAGCCTCCCACATCACCAGCGCATTGCGCGCAACTACAGTGTAGCCATACTCGAAGCCCAGCACGCCTTCTTCCGAGAGCGAGCTGTCGAAAACTTCAAAGCGCGCCTGCGGCGCCGACTCGGAGCGTAGTTCAGAGAGTGGTGCCCAGGATTTACCCGTCTGGGTGTCGTACAAAACCGCATGCCGCTGGCTAAAAGTGCCGCGTCCTGAATCTTGTCCGCTCAGACGCACGCGACTACCTTCGATTACAAGCGATCCGAATGCGATAGCTTCTGCAAAAGCCCAATCGATTGGCGCTGCTCCGGAACCCATCTTGGCGCGCCGCGCAAGTTGGCCCACCATTTTGGGATTCACATTGAAGCCTTCGGGCACGACGGCGATCTTTTCAGCGATAGATCTGATTACCTCAGCATTCACCGGAGTCTCGACCACGGCTGAGCCGTCAAGCTCTTCAATCCGGGCAACTGTGGGCGCCGTGTCCTTTTTGGGAGCGACTTCCCTGGCCCGGGCGAGCGCCTCTTCATAGCGGCCTACACGCTCCTCGATGAGAGCCTTCAATTCAGTTTCATCGATGATGCCCTCTTTGATCAGGCGTTGGGCATAAATTGTTCGGACGCCGGGATGAGCTTTCACGCGGGCGTACATTAAGGGCTGTGTGTAGCTGGGCTCGTCAGTTTCGTTATGGCCGAGCTTCCTAAAACCCACTAAGTCCAGGACAACGTCTTTATTGAACTCTTGCCTGTAGTCCAGGGCGATTTGCACCACACGGTAAGCGGCCTCGGGGTCGTCACCATTGATATGAAAAATAGGCAACTGAGTCATCCGGGCAACATCGGTGGAATAGATAGTTGAACGGCCAGCCTCCGGCGAAGTTGTAAATCCAATCTGATTGTTGATGATGATGTGAATTGTTCCGCCTGTACGATACCCTCTCAGACTGGCGAGATTGAGCGTTTCCATCACAACGCCCTGGCCGGCAAATGCCGCATCTCCGTGGAGAAGCACCGGCAGTGCACGGTCGATCACTTCTTCGCGAGGCATTCCGAGCCGGTCCTTCCAGTCGTCCTGTTTGGCGCGCACCATTCCTTCGACCACGGGATCCACGGCTTCCAGGTGACTTGGATTAGGCGAAAGCGTCAACTTAACTTTCTTCCCGTTGGCAGCCTCGCGTTCGCCGGAGGCGCCCTGGTGATACTTCACATCACCTTCATCGGCGGGAAATGAGGGATGTACAGAGCCTTCAAAGGACGCGAAGATTCGTTCGCAGAATTTTCCAATAACATTTGCCAGCACGTTAAGCCGCCCACGATGGGCCATCCCCATCGTAATGTCTTCAACGCCACGCGTGGCCGCTCCTTCAATCAATTGGTCGAGCAGCGGGATGACGGTTTCGGAACCTTCAAGCGAAAATCGCTTCTGGCCCAGATACTTTGTGTGCAGGAACCGCTCAAACTGTTCGGCCGAAATGAGTTTCCATAACAACTGTTTTTTGATTTCCGCCGGAATTGGCTGGGGACTAACAAACTGTTGGCGGATCTGTTCGCGAATCCAAACCTTCTCTTCCTTACTTTGGATGTAGCGATACTCAACGCCCACTTTGCCGCAGTAGGCGCGCTGCAGAATATCGAGAATCTCGCGGAGAGGAGCGATTTCCGTGCCGGCTAGCCCGCCGGTTATGAACTCCCGGTCAAGGTCCCAGATCGTCAAACCGTAAGTTTCGATATCCAGTTCCGGATGATAAAGCACCGGCATCGCATGCAGCGGATCGATATCGGCAATCAGGTGGCCACGCACGCGGTAGGCATTGATCAACTCCATCACTCGAGCTTCTTTAGTGGTTTGCTCTCGTGTTTGATCGCCAGGCAGAAACGCAGGATTACGATCGATGTTCCAGCGCAAAGGCACATGTGCTATGCCCAGGTCAGCAAAGATCTGATCATAAAAATTGAAGTTACCGATGAGCAGCTCGTGCACGCGCGCAAGAAATGCGCCTGACTCGGCGCCCTGAATGATGCGATGATCGTAAGTGCTGCTGATGGTGATTGCTTTGCTAATGCCCAGTTGCGACAACGCCGCAGGCGCCATCGCCTGATACTCAGCCGGGTACTCTATGGCTCCAGTTGCGATAATCACCGACTGGCCGGCCATCAAGCGCGGGGTCGAAGATACAGTGCCGATCGTTCCCGGATTCGTGAGTGAGATAGTTGTTCCCTGGAAGTCTGCAATCTGAAGTTTCCCATCACGGGCACGCTTTACAACATCGTCATAAGCTCCGAGGAACTCGGAGAAACGCAGTTTGTTTGCATTCTTGATATTTGGTACAAGCAACGAGCGCGTACCGTCTTTTTTTGCAAGGTCTATGGCGACGCCAAGATTGATGTTTGCTCGCCGCAGGCGTGCTGGACTTCCGTCCACGACGCCGTAGCCGTCATTAAGTTGCGGGAATTCGTCGAGCGCACGAAGCAGGGCCCACGCGATCAAATGCGTATAGGAAGCTTTGCCACGGTCATTTTCCTGCAAATGTTTATTGATGATGCGACGGTTTTCGTCCAGCAGTTTTACAGGAATACGTCGCTGCGAAGTTGCGGTGGGAACCGAAAGGCTCGCCTCCATATTTTCGACGATCTTCAGGGCAGCGCCGCGAATTGGTGTGGCTTCCACCAGCGCTTCAGTCGTTTCCGGAGCGGCCTTCTTCTTTTGCTCCATCGCCGGAGCCTGCGCCATTGTTGAACCAGCTACGGCTTTATGGCCGTCACCGGTTGGCCCAGCTGCCGTCCCACCGCCATCGGCTTGCGGCAAGGTAACGCCAATGCTCTTTGAAAGTTCGGGCGCAGCTGATGCGGCCGGCTCGCCGAGCAGTTCTGCAAAATAGGCGCGCCATGATTCATCGACTAATTCCGGATTGCTGCGAAAACGACTGAGCAGTCCCTCGACGTAGGTCGCATTCGCACCAAAATTTTCTGCGATCTGTTCTGATAAATCGTGTTTGGCTATATGACCCAACTTCTCACCTCTGCTAATGACGAAAATGCGACAGGGCTAACCCTCTGGCGGTGTGCTTTAAATAATAGACTACCATCTTCCTCAACCGTTTGCATCCGGCACTGTGAAGATGTCTGATTGGTCGTAAACGACTAAAAAGTTCTCGAATTAAGAGCTAGCCGGTGTTATCGTAGGCGGCCAATCCAGTAGTTTTACGAAAGTAAAAAGCAGGTTTATTTGATCGAGGAACCGACCGAACCGCGCGCAGGTTTTAGAACGGCACTCGTTTTTCTCATGCTGTTTGCAGTGCTGGGCGCAGTCGTTTTATTCGCTTACTTTGCCACCTTCGAACGCCCTTTGACCACCATCATTCTCATTCGTCACGCCGAGAAGAACGTCGAGCCGGGAAATGCCGACCCGAATCTTAGTCCGGCTGGGCAAGTTCGCGCACAGGAGTTGGTCAGGATGTTCGGCGACGCCGGCATTGGGGCAATTTATGCCACGCAGTACAAGCGTACGCAGCAAACCGTAAAGCCCCTGGCCGACAAACTTGGAATACCGATTACTCAAGTAGATGCGAAGAATACAACGGAGGTGATTAGGCAGATTCGCTCGCGACACAATGGCGAGGTAGTCTTCGTGTCCGGCCATAACAATACAGTCCCCGAGATCATCGCAGCGCTCGGCGGTCCACAGCTTCCAATTATCCCCGAAACAGAATTTGACAATGTTTACGTTGTCACCGTTTACCGGGTGGGCGCTGCAAAGGTGTTGAAACTAAAGTACGGGAGTCCGATGCCGGCGAGCGGGCAAGGAATGATGAATCAGTAGGCGCGAGAGTAGGCAGTAGGCATAGGCAGTTGGCAGGAGCAGGCGCCAGTAGCCCCACCGTGAGGGAGGGCTTAGATTGAGGAGGCAGTATGAAGAAGAAAGAATCAGTATTGAAAGACGGCGACGAAATGTCGCCAGCTTCAGAGTCTGAAATCAAGGGCCTGGACCGGCGCACGTTTGTAAAGCTCGTTCCGGCGCTTGGTGCCGCAGCGGTTGTCGCTCCCTGGCTGAAGATTCCGTCTGCTCTTGCGCAGAGTGCTTCGCCGACCCCAACGCCGTCGCCTGCACCGACGGCTTCACCGTCGCCGGCACCTTTGCGCGTGACGAAAGAGATGTTGCGGCAATTCGAGAAGCTGATTGGCATTGAACTCACCGATGCGCAGGAGGCGATGGCATTGCCCAATGTTAATACGAATCTGGAAAGATACGAAACTCTTCGGAAGATCGACATTCCGCTCGATACAGAGCCTGCGACCTGGTTTCATCCGGCGCTTCCCGGAAAAAAATTCAACATCAAGCCAGCGAAATTCAAACTAAGCAAAGTCGAAACTCAGCAGTTTACTTCGCTGGATGACCTGGCCTTTGCCACGGTGACACAGCTCGCGGAATTGATTCGCACGCGCAAGGTTTCTCCCGTTGAACTAACTAAAATGTTCCTCGCGCGGTTGAAGAAGTATGGACCAAGGCTCAACTGCGTGGTGACGCTTACCGAAGATCTGGCCCTGGCGCAAGCTGCGGAAGCCGAACGCGAAATCAAAGCAGGGAAGTATCGGGGGCCACTGCACGGCATCCCCTGGGGGGCGAAAGATCTTTTTGCCACGAAGGGAATTCGGACCACCTGGGGAGCTGAACCTTATCGTGATCAGGTAATCGACCACGATTCGGCAGTCGTCGAACGTTTGCGAGATGCGGGTGCAGTCCTGGTTGCGAAGCTCTCGATGGGCGCGCTCGCACAGGGAGGCCGCTGGTTTGCGGGCATGACACGAAATCCGTGGCAGGTTGATGAAGACAAAATTGGTTCGAGCGGATCATCAGCCGGCCCGGCTTCCGCCACGGCCGCGGGGCTTGTAGGTTTTTCAATTGGCACCGAAACGCTCGGTTCAATCATTTCACCCTCATCCCGTTGTGGTGTTGTTGGACTGCGACCAACATACGGCCGTGTAAGTCGCTATGGCGCCATGGGTCTTAGTTGGACTATGGACAAGATTGGACCGATTTGCCGGGGCGTTGAAGACTGCGCAGCGGCGCTCAACGCGATGTATGGTTCCGATGGGAGGGACCTCACAGTCGCAGATGTTCCTTTGGACTGGGAGCCGAACAGACCGCTTGGAAGTATGCGAATTGGTTACTTAAAAACCGAGTTTGACCAGCAACAGGATCCGGAGCGAAAGGCAATCTATCAGCAAGCCCTGGATACATTGAAATCCGCCGGCGCAAACCTGCAACCGATCGAAATGCCCAAGTTTTCGGTGGGCGCGCTGCGCATCATTCTGGTCGCGGAGGCGGCGACTGCTTTTGACGATCTCACGCGCAACGGAGGCATCAATCAACTGTCCGGACAAGATCCCGGCGATTGGCCCAACACATTTCGTAGTTCGCGTTTCATCCCTGCGGTTGAGTACATCCGTGCCCAGCGCGCTCGAACTTTGCTGATGAGAGAGATGGATGGGTTGATGTCAAAGTGGGACGCGTTTGTTTCGCCTGCGCCAGGCAGCCTCAGCCTGCTCGTTACAAATCTCACCGGGCACCCGGCGGTCGCTGTTCCATGCGGATTTTCCAAAGGTCTGCCGCAATCAATTATGTTTACCGGCAGACTCTACGACGAGGGCGCGCCGTTGAGAGTGGCGCTTGCTTTCGAGCGTGCAACCCAATGGCATACGATGCATCCGAAAATGGATTGGGTGTGAAAGAGGAGATTCAATTCTGGCCTCAGCCATCAGAGGACGTAGGAAGTGGGTCAATCGCCAAAGGCGCGAAAGGTAAAAGTCTCGCACCCCAGCCGAGATGCTCGGCTGGGGACCCGCCCTGGGCCAGCGGCCCAGGAAGCGTAAGTCACACAAAATCAATTGAGCACTGAAGACGCTAGATAATCAATCCTGCACCTACAGCTCTGCGATTGGTTCATAGCACTTTATTCCGCGCCTTCAGTGCTTTTCATGCTTAGCCAAATACACTTGACCTGGGCCGCTGGCCCAGGCTTTTAGATTTCGCACCTTTGGTGCTCAAAACAATCCGGAGCTTATTGCACTTCGCGTTATGAGTCAGGCAGAAGGGTCTGTCGCGCTAATGAGTCGAGGCAGATCAAGAACCAGCGCTACAGTGCCATTGCGCAATTCAGTAGCTCCCGCCACTCCGTACCAGCGTCCCGCATGACGGCCCAGGTTGCGAACCAGCACTTCCTCCGTTCCTTCGACACGGTCGACAAGAATCCCAATTCGCTTCAAGTCATTGCTGTCGGTCCGGGTTCCTTCGTCTGAAAACTGACAGGTGACGAGTTGGAGTTGTTTGGCCGGATCCTTTTTCTTCGCTGGCTTTCCTGCGGGTTGGCCCAGCAGTTCCCGTAAAGAAATCTGCGGTAACTTATTTGCAACAGATCCTCGTGGCTCGCTCTTTGTTCCTTTCACGATCTTCTCAGCATCCATTGCATCGACAGGATCGATAGAAAGAGTCTGGCTGGCTGGTATGCAGTAGTGATTGCTTGCTGAAATAACCACTGTCGCGGCGAGCAGACCAAATGTTACGGGCAAGCGAATCTCAAATGTCGTACCTCCAGACGGTTTACTTGACACCCGAAGCTCACCTCCAACTTGCTCAACCGTGGTTTCCACTACGTCCAGCCCGACACCCCGACCGGCAACGTCTGACACCGAAGTAAGAGTTGTAAATCCCGGACGGAAGATCAGGCGCACGCTTCGCTCGAAATCCAGGGGAAAGCTGCCAGGCTCAATTCCGAGTCTCATCGCCGCTTTGGAAATCAGAATAGGATCGATGCCGCGGCCGTCGTCCGTCACTCTCACCCTGGATCGGCTGCCTTCGTTGACCGCCTCAATGCGAATCCTGCCCCGGTTTTTCTTGCCGGCGTGAACGCGCTCTTCGGCACTTTCGATTCCATGGCCCACAGCATTGCGGACCAAATGGATGAGTGGGTCCACCATCGCCTCAGCGAGCAACTTGTCGATGAGAAGGTCGGCGCCGGCAACCTCGAAATCGATTTCCTTTCCCGCCAGACGTGCTGCGGCTCGGCCCGCCCGGGCGACGCGCTGAAGAGTCGGGCCCACTGAAACCATTCGCAGGTTGATCAGTTCATTCTCGACCCCCATGAAAGAATTTCTAATCTGCTCGCTCAAGTTCCGAAGTTCTTCGTGCGCTGGCGACATCGATTGTTGTTGAGACAGCGCTAGTTCAAGAGCTTGCGAAGTGGTGCGGCTGAGTTCATGGGTTGAGGAAATAAGCCGATCGAGCTTATCCAGGTCCGTATGCACAAAGTTTGAAAGAGATGAAACAGGAGCGATGGTCGGCGCTATAGGCGCATAGTGTTCAGTGACCTCCGTGCGCCTGGCCTTTGCAACTTCAGTGAAGGCCACCTCAGGGAATTCGATAAAACTTGCCTCTAAGTCTTGAGGGTTTGCTTCGCTGGTATAGAGGAGGCGAAAGTTGATTTTCTCAGGCTCCTCATTATCGACACTCGGTGAGGTTGAAACCACTTCGCCGTATTCCGCTAGTTTTTCTTTCAATCTTGAAAACTGTTCGTCGAAACTCACTATGTCGAAGCTGGTGTCGACAACGAAAACAGCACTTCCTTCTTCAACGATGCTAATCAGGCGATGCTTCTCAGGCTCAGTTAACGACTGACAGATCCACGGGGGAATCATTTTGAGAATCGCCTCTGTATTTCCCTTCGGCTCCGGCAGCTTGCCTTGTGCAGCCGCTTTAAGCCGATCAAAGAGAGGACGCCGAGAAGGCTCTACAACTCCGGAAGCGGCGAGACTAACACTTTCCGCCAGTGCCTCGGTGGCGCTCTCGCACGTGTCCAATATGACATCGTCGAGAGCAGTTCGGCCGGCCCGAACAGCGTCAAGCAGGTTCTCAAACTCATGAGCAATGCGACTCACGGCTTCCAGCCCACACGATGCGGCGGATCCCTTCACGCTGTGTACCCGTCGGAAGATTCGATCGATCAGTTCGCGCCGGGAACGGCCCTCGCCCTGCTTCTCGCGCAACTCATCCAGATCGCCGAACATATGGTCGACAAGCTCTTCGATCTCTATCAGGAATTCATGTTGAGTTTGGTCCACGAAAGAAATAATAAAGGGTAAACGGCGAATAGTGAATAGCCCAGGTAACGACAAATGAAAAGGTTCAGCGAGAGTTGAGACGTTGCTGGTCCCGGGGCAGGCAAGCTGAAGCTTAACTGAAACTTCAAGCGATGCGGTCGTTATGCAGAGGACGCGGAATGTTCATCATCCGATGGTTGGTCGGATTCTGAGTCAGATTCAGCTCCAGTTTCAATCTCCCATTCGTGCGACTCGGTGTGTTCTTGTGGTTGCTGTTCATCAAGGTCGCGCTTTATGGCATCGAGAATCCCATTAATAAACTGCGTGGCTTCGTAGGTTGAAAAACGGCGGGCTATTTCCAGGGCTTCATTGATGGCGACAGTGCGAGGCGTAGGTTCGTAAAGGAATTCGTAAACTGCAAGACGGAGAATGTTGCGATCAACGATGGCCATGCGCGGGATGCGCCAGTGTTCCGCGCGCGAACGTATGCGCTCGTCGAGGGCGTCGAGGTGCGCAAGTGTTCCCGCGGCAAGACGCGTCGCGAATTCACGCGCCGCTTCTTCCGTATCAGCATCGCCCAGCTCAACCCAGTAGGTACGCAGTACCTCGTCTGGGACAGCATCGGCAACATCAGCCGCAAAGAGCATTTGCAAGGCGCACTCGCGCGCCTTACGTCGCGAACCCATAATGCTTCAAGGATGAATTATGAACGATGAATGATGAAGGAAAGCGTTTCTTTTCATCGTTCCGCGTTCATCGTTCATCGTTCTCCAACGCTTCCTGGTAAAGATTTACTAATTCAACCGCTGTCGTGGCGGCTTCAAAACCCTTGTTTCCCAGCTTCACTCCCGCACGTTCGATTGCCTGATCAAAGTTATCCGCTGTTATGACTCCGAAAACTACCGGTATTCCTGTTTGCAAAGCCGCCTGCGCGATTCCTCCGGCCACTTCACTTGCGATGTACTCGAAGTGTGGAGTCTGGCCACGAATAATTGTACCGACGCAGATGATTGCATCAAACCTTCGTGTGCCTGCAAGCTTCAGAGCCAATAGCGGAATCTCAAAAGCACCGGGAACTTTATAGACTTCAACACGCTTCTCGTCGGCTCCCAAACGCTCGAGGGCATCGAGCGCACCCTCTACCAAGCGAGAACTAATGAAGTCGTTCCAACGACTTGCAACAATCGCGAAACGAAATCCCTGACCATTCAGATGGCCTTCATGAATTACTGGCTGCAAGAATTAGGGGCTCCGTTTCGTGCCGCTTGCTTTGAGTCTACCAGGGCATTTCGCAGTATAGGTGATGCAAAAGCGAGCATCAAGGTGGGTTTCTGCGGTCGCAAAGCAGGAGCCCGACCGTGAGGGAGGGCTTGCGGATCCTGAAAAACTCCTCCCGCTTTTGTCTGATGAGCTGAGCCCTCCTTTACAGTCGGGCTTCTGCATATGGCAATCCTTAAGTTCCTTTGAAAACCGGTTGGCGCTTTTCGAGAAACGCGCGCGTGCCTTCGCGCATGTCTTCGGTAACAAACAGACCGGCAAAGAGCTCCGCTTCCAAAGCGAGGCCTTCTGCTAACGACAGTTCTGTGCCGCGCGTAACGGCTTCGAGACAGGCGCGAATCGCGAGCGGAGCGAGCTTTGTAATCTCTTGCCCTAATGCTTCGGCTTCAGCTAACAAGTCGTTAGAGGTCGCGATCCGATTGATTAAGCTAGTCTTTAGAGCTTCTTCTGCGCTAAGAGTTCTTCCTGTCAGCATCATCTCGAGTGCGCGTCCCCTGCCAATCTCGCGCGCGAGTCGCTGCGTGCCACCATAACCCGGAATGATCCCAAGCTTTGTTTCAGGCAAACTGAACGATGCGTTGGGCGCGGCAATTCGAATGTGGCAGGCAAGCGCCAGCTCGCACCCACCACCTGCCGCAATTCCATTAATAGCTGCAATCACCGGCACAGCGCAGTTTTCGACTTGGTTGCAAAGTGCCTGGCCACGTGCGGAAACTTCGAGCGCGCGATCTTTATCTAGGCCGGTTAGCTCGCTGATGTCGGTACCGGCGCAGAAAGCTTTCTCGCCCGCGCCTGTAAGGATGACGACCCGCAAGTCGGGTTTGCCTTCGATGTTTTTGAAGGCCTCGCTCAGCGCCAGAATCATCTCGCGCGAAAGCGCGTTGAGCTTTTCAGGGCGATTCAGGCGGATGAGGCCAATCGAGTCGCGCTGCTCGAAAGAAAGAGAGGGTGACATTAGATTGTAGGGGCAAGGCTAGTCCCTGCCCATGAAGATTGGAAGGAATAATGCGGGCAGGGACAAGCCCTGCCCCTACAAGTCACACCAGCTTCATTGGCGTCGGGTTCTTTGGATCCTTCCTATAGTCGTAAAACCCGCGTCCCGACTTCCGCCCATATAAACCCGCCATAACCATGCGCTTCAAAAGTGGTGGCGGCGCAAATCGTTTCTCGCGAAACTCATTAAACATGATCTCCGCAATGTAGTAAGTCGTGTCCAACCCGACAAAGTCGCCTAACGTAAACGGCCCCATCGGATAACCCAAACCGAGCTTCATCGAAGTGTCAATGTCGACAATCGAACCGACACCTTCCTCCAGGGCGCGGATGGCATCGAGCATATAGGGAACCAGCAACCGGTTGACGATGAAGCCTGTCTTATCGCCGGCGCGCACAGGCACCTTCCCAAGCCGTTTGCCAAACTCAATTGCCTGTTCGTAAATAACCTCGTCGGTCAATATTGTTTTTATAACTTCAACCAGCTTCATAATCGGCACCGGATTGAAAAAGTGCATGCCGATGAAACGCTGCTGACGTTCTGGCGAAGTTGCTGCCATCATCTCTGTAATTGAGATTGAGGAAGTGTTTGAGGCGAAAATAGTTTCCGGCTTACAGACACGATCGAGCTGTTCGTATGTTGTTTTTTTCTCCTCGATGTTTTCAATGATTGCTTCGATCACAATGTCGCAATCCGCAAGATCTTCAAAAGAAGTAGTGCCGGATAAGCGATCGCGCGCGGCCTTTTGTTGCTCGGGGGTAATGGCGCCTTTCTCAGCAAACCTGGAAAGCGATTTTTCAATCCCGAGAAATCCCTTCTGAATTACATCGTCGGAAACCTCGCGAACGATAGTTTCAAATCCGGCACTCGCCGCAGTTTGAGCAATACCCGAGCCCATTAATCCGCAACCCAGGACTCCTACTTTCTTTATTACCATCTTTTGGTTCCCCTCTATCAGTTTCAAAAAGTGGCACGGGCGTCCGGGGCATGGCCGGCAACTCGCCTGGCGTGCTCGACTCACCCGCAGGTCACGCGCAAGATGAGCGTGCCACAATTACTTTGTCGACGATTCTGTCTCGGGAACGTCAACTAAGCCGCTGTAATTTCTCCCACTCGTTTTTAGCCACTTATTGTACTCCTGTCTCCAGGACACGAAATCGGTCGCCAGCTTGTTTTGCTGCTGCTGCTGAGCATCCTTAGAGAGAGGCTTTGCCGAGTTGTTTGCTGGCGAGTTAATCGTCTTTGCCCTGATCAGCAATGCCTTTAGCTCTTCTTTTAACTCGTCAGCCTTTGGATTAAGTCGTGGCGCCGAGTCCAGGGCTTTAACGGCGCCGTCGGCGCTCTTCACATCGCTTTCTTTCACAAGGTAAAAAGCTTCCTGAGCATCGTTCATCGCCTTTGCATAGGAAACAAATCTACCGGTCCGGTCGTCTGTAAGCTGAACACTTCTTTTAACCACTGACTCCGGTAACGGATCTCTATAGTGCTGTACCGCATTTACAAAGCTGACAACCACAAGAGCAATTGCCGCGATCTGAAGTTTCTGCCAGGTGACGGCGATTCCAGAGTTTTCGCCCGGTCTACGATAGTCGACGACAACAGCCAGCGTTGCTCCTGAAACGAGTCCGCCAAGATGCGCGGCGTTATCTATGAAGCCTCGGCCTACGTATCCGATGAATAGATTTAGCAGAATCATGGGTAACAAGCCGGTTCCAAATGCACGCTTAAAACCTTCCGGTAGCTCATGGCGAAACTTGATACCAAAAACGAAGAGGACGCCAACAAGGCCGAACAATGCTCCTGAAGCGCCTGCGGACGGCACGTCACTCATCTTAAAAAGAAATCGCCCTGGACCGACAGCCAGCCCAGGCCTTACGGTTAGATAACTAGCGACGACGCCAGCCACACCCGTTAACACCCAAAAGAAAACAAACTTTGCCGAGCCATAAAGCTTTTCTACATAGGGCCCGACAATCCACAAACTGTACATATTAATCAGCACATGCGGCAGATTGACGTGCACAAACATCGGGGTAACAAAGCGCCACCACTGATGCTGTTCGTTGATTAAACTGTTGAGCTTGGCACCATACGCCAATAGCACCGGTTCGTGAAACTCCCAGAGGGCGCTGAAAGTCATTCCGCTTGATTGCCACATCAACAAAAAGACGAAAAGATTGGCGACCAGCAGTATGATAGTGAACTTGTAAGGCCGGTTTAAAACCGCACGTGCAAATCGCAACGTCTCACCGTCGGCCACCACCCTCCGTTTGCCTGCCGAACCCGGACTCGTAATTGATGTACCGCAGACTGCACATTGCGTCTCCCCTCCGCCGATGATTGAGCCGCAACTGCGACACATAGTTGGGCGGCTGGCGCTGTCATTGTTTGGCGGATTAGGCAAGGATCTTTACGCGAACAAGCGTGATGCTTTCGATGGAAGGCATCACGCTCAAGATTTCCGAAAGTGAATGTTAATTCAAAAGAATCCTACACTGAAGGTCCACAAAGAAGTCGTCACATGTTGTGCCAAAAGGCCGTCGACTACTGGCCAATCTTTTCAAGCAGAGTCAACATGTCGTCGGCATGTTCTTCTTCAACCGCCAGAATACCCTCCAGCATACGGCGCGTCGTTGAATCGTCGTTACCGACATAGTTGATCATCTCGCGATAACTATCGATAGCGATTCGTTCCGCCACGAGATCTTCCTTGATCATGTCCGTAAGCGTGTCGCCCTCAACATACTCCGCGTGACTTCTCATTGTTAGCCCATCGGGATTTAAGTTTGGCTCCCCGCCCAACTGGACGATGCGGCGGGCAATCTCATCAGCGTGTCCTTGTTCCTCCGTTGCGTGTTGCAGAAACTCGGCCGCGACTCCTTCGGCATTAATGCCGGAAGCCATGAAATAGTGCCTTTTATAGCGCAATACACAAACAATCTCCGTGGCCAGCGCTTCGTTCAACAGTTTAACCACTGTGTCGCGGTCAGCCTTATAGCCTTCGGTTACCGCGCCTTTTTCGATGTGTTGGCGAGCCCGCTCGCGCAACGTTTTGATGTCAGTAAGAAATGGTTTATCCGTCACGGCTTTTGTTCCTAATTGGTCAACCACAGCTTTCACTCCTCATATTAAATTAGGGGAAGAGCGATATTACTCGCACCGCCGAGGCTGAGCAAGCTGACTTTCTTTGGACCACACGGACTTGTCACCGCTTTTGAAAGCGGCGCCTGCTGGGCCGCACTCCAAAAAGAGACGGTTATTCGGCGGTAAGTTTACCTTGAACTTTGATTTCGTTTGGCGCGCTTGCGTTACTTGTAACTTCCACGGGCACATGCCACACAAGTGTCTTTATTCGGCAGGTGCCGGTGTTGTCTTCGCGGCAATAAAAAAGTGTGAGTTGAGCGCGAAGCTCTGCGTTGCCAGGCTCAAAAGCGTGAAACGGGACACGCAGAGGAAGCTGTAGATTCTTTGCAGTGTGGCTGACCTCCCTATCGCGTCCGGTAACGCCCGTTATCGTAGCTGAAATCAGCCCGAGTTGTTGTGGGCCACTTTCAACTGAAATTCGATAGCGTTGCGGCGCCGCTGGATTAAGATGATAGCCCGCCGGAAGCTCTACATTTGCCACCAGCAACGCATTGCTATCTGCACGAATACGCTGTGTAGAGATTTTGATCTCCTCCGCGTTCGGCACTTCATCATTGCTCGAAGCTTGAGCCGCTACACCTGCAGCGGGCGGCTCGAGACCTTTGATTCTTAGCGTGGATGTTTCCTTTGTTTTCAAATCCACCACTCGGATCGCGTGGTTGTTTGTGTCGGCCACGTAAAGCTTGCCGTTCGCGGCGCTCAACCCGGCGGGTTCATAAAAAGATGGCGAGATGCCATCCGCTTGTCCGGGCTTACCTGCACCGAGGAATGTTTTCACTGAACGCGTCTTAGGATCCAATTCCTTGAGCTTGTGATTGTAAGTGTCGGCAATCATTATTTTGTCGCCAAGTGCAAATACCCCGAGCGGGTGTTGTAAGCGAACTTCATCGCCCGTACCGTCCACGTCGCCAAACTCAAACAAGTCGCCACCCACCAGCGTTTCAACCTGGCTATTTGTCGGATCGATCACGCGAATAATATTCGACTCACTATCGGCCACATAAAGCTTCTTGCCGTCAGAAGCGATGCCTGAAGGTTGTGCAAAACCCGCCTCGAGCAGCGGCCCGTCCTGCCTGGCTTCCCGACCGGATCCGGCAAACGTAGCGACTTCCTGCTTATCGAGATCCATTTTCCAGATTTGATGCGTGCCGGCCATCGTTATGTAAAGCTGCCGTCCGACGAGTTGCAGATCCCAGGGTGAACTGAGTTCAATCGTGCGCCCGGGACCCTGCCTGAAATAGTCGCGCGATTGTTGTCCCGTCCCCGCCACTGTCTGAACAGTCTTCGCTTTGAGGTCGACTCGGCGAATCAAGTGGTTTTCTGTGTCAGCAACGTAAAGACTGTCGCCGTCAAGTGCCATCCCCTGTGGGCGATAGAAAGTCGCTTTGTCGAACGTCGCATCAGCCGCTCCCGGCTGGCCGGTTCCTATAGTGTCAATCAGCGTCCCGTCCAGTTTGGTTATGACGATGCGATTGTGATTTGAATCAGCGATAAAGAGACGATCGCTTTTCTGGTCGGCAAGGATCTTTCCGGGAAAGGCAAGCGGCAAGTCGCCAACCTTCGCGCGCTCGAGCGTTAGTTTCAGCGGCTCTTCATTCAATTCGCCCTTTTTCCGAAATTCATCTACAGCCTTGGCGACCACTTGATCAATAAGCTCGTAGTTTCCTTCGCCGGAAACTCCACCGATGACATACCCCGCCGGATCGATAAGGACCTGAGTGGGCCATGCACGCACGCCGTAGCTTTGCCAGACTTTGAATTCCGCATCGTTATAAACGGGATGCTCCAACTCGTAGCGCAGAATGATGCGGCGGATATTTTCGGTATCCTTTTCATTTTCAAACTTCGCGGAGTGAACACCGATAACCACGAGCTGGTTTGGATATTTATGTTCGAGCCGCTTCAGATCCGGAATGATGTGAATACAGTTGATGCAGCCGTAAGTCCAAAAATCCAGCAGTACAACTTTGCCTTTAAGAGCTGCAAGCGAGAGTGGCTTGTCGGTATTGAGCCAGCCACGACCGCCGGTTAGTTCCGGCGCGCGAACGCGAATCTTTTCCTGAGCCGACATGGTAGAACCCTTCATTGTGGTTGAATTAGATGAATAGCCAAGAAATGATGCGGTCGCCAGGGCAACTATCCCGCCAATCCAGACCAGCCGACTAATGTATTTGCTACTTTTCAAGACAGTGGATATACGAAGTGCCGTGTGTTTCAGATTTCTGTGTCAGATTTCCTATGTCGTTTCTTCGCGCGACAAATGCCAGTTCTACCCGTGCGCGTGTGGTGTCGCTTCAGCAATCTTTCCGTCTGGATTCTGGTCGAGCCGGTCGATGGCGCGGCGCAGATGGGGAATTGTTATCGAGCCTCCGACGACGAGCGCAACATTAAAGACATCGAGGAACTCTGGCCTGGTTACCCCCGCCGTTACGCACTGTTTAATGTGATAAGTGATGCAGTCGTCACAACGAAGCACTATTGAAGCGACCAAACCCAACAGTTCTTTCGTGCGTTTGTCGAGTGCCCCATCTTCGTAAGCCTGAGTATCGAGTGCGAAAAACCGCTTAATTCCGAGATGATTGCTGCCCAGCAATTTCTCATTCATTTCCGCTCGGTAGCGGTCGAATTCATCCATTGAGAGAAGCCTTTCCGTCCGCATCCATTAAAAGATTAGCTACCTATCGCCCGAGTGCGAACCACGTGATACGTTGATGGCCACGAGAACGTCTGGTTTCGAAGACATTCTATCTCGCGGTGACTGTGGTTGCCAGATGCCTCAAGACGAAACGTCCGTTTAGGGCGGGCGTTGCCCGCCTTCGAGTTATAATGCCTAAAATAGAGCGCCGCAGGTCTATGACAAATGATGCACGATGAACCCGGCGGGCAACGCCCGCACCTAAACAATCCAGGAGGAGAGCAATCGCTGCTCGGTGAGTCGGATGGGCACGAAGCCAATCGGACGCGCAAATTGCAACTTCTCCGAGCAGGTCCGTTTCAGCTTGCCATCTTCGAAGATGAAATCGCTGCAATCGTCGAATGGCGTGAGCCGACCCCATTACCGTACGCTCCCAGATCAGTCCTTGGGGTGGTAAGTATTCAAGGCAAGATGTTGACCGTTCTGGACCCTGCGTTACTACTGAGTAGTGAAGCTCCCTCAAATGACGGACCGTCCCGCCACATCCTAGCCCTGCGCGGCGATGAGCAACTGGCGCTGGCCGTAGACAGTTTAGGCGGAACAATCGCGATGGCAGATGTTGACGTGGAAGGACAGCGAGAAGGCGCGGAAGGACTCGTTCTCAGGGTTTTCAAACGCGGAGCTGACGAAATTAGTATTCTTAACGTGAAGGAATTATTTCATGCCGCGTGGCAAGGTCGCGAACGGCGGCGGCGCCGTTTTTAGCGTAAAAAGGATCACGCCGTGTTGGTCAGGTGAACACTAAGCCATTCTCAGCACACTTCGGAAAGACCTCGCTAATCAACAAAGTATTTATCCTCTGCTATGAAATGTGAAAATCTTCCACGAGTGCTAGAATCGAAATCGACCGACAAATCGACATAATAAGGTTCAATCTGTGCTGTTCTCTTTTTTGATTAGCACCTATTCACTCGATCCCAGGTGACATTTATTGATGCATGACCAGGCGTTCACAATCCTTGAATACCCTGAGCTGCGGGCGCTGATTCGGCGCGGCGCTCAGACGCCTATGGGGCAAGCGCGCGTTGATGCGCTCGGGCCTCTGGAGAGTATTGCCGGGTTGCAGAAAGAGCTTTCAGCGCTGGCGGAGTGCGTAGACTTACGAAAACGAGGAGTTGCCTGGACGTTTAGTGATGTTGGCGATCCGTCCGAGCAAATTGCGCTGCTGCGAGTGGAAGATGCCACATTAGAACCGGCTGCAATTCTTGAAATCAGGTTGTTATGCGAACAGGCAATGTCGGCGCGCGCGTCAATTCTCGCGGAGCGCGATACCTCGCCCGTGCTGTGGAACCTGGTTGGAAACCTCCCGCTTGAGTTGAACCCACTTATTGCTCGCATCGCAAATAAGATTTTGCCGACTGGGGAGATCAATGAGCGCGCAAGTCCTGAGTTGGCGAGGATACGCCACGAGATTACGGGTTTGCGTTCACGCATTACACGCACGCTCGAAACCGTGATGCGCAAGTCGGGAGAGGCGATTCAGGATGAACTGGTTACGATTCGCAACGACAGATTTGTCATTCCAGTCAAATCCGATCACCGCGGACATGTAAAAGGCGTGGCGCATGGTTATTCCTCATCCGGCGCGACGGCCTTTGTTGAGCCGCTTGAAACAATTGAGGCTAATAACGAACTGCAGGCACTTCATGAGGCAGAAGCGCGCGAAATCTTCAGAATTCTATTCGGCTTGACTGAAGAACTACGCGCGCAATTGTCGGCTATTGAAACGGCTGCCAAGGCAATTGCTGAACTTGATTTCATAAACGCAAAAGCAATCTTTCATCAGAATTTCAATTGCGTCATTCCGGAGATTGCTGGGAGCGCGGAGAGCTTGTCGGCTACGGCGAGGCGTAGCAGATCGGAAGAGCACACGTCT
>CAAGKR010120593.1_pt1 | contig 47061 bp, 38 predicted proteins | sample 2556971 | NCBI WGS metagenome assembly CAAGKR01 (sample SAMEA5207829, study PRJEB30636) | soil metagenome | biome: forest; feature: boreal; material: soil | place: USA | collected 2011-09 | depth 1 m | reverse complement strand
GCAGCAACAGCCTCCACGGTAAACGGGTTGCCGGCTTTGAGGCCAGCCCACCAAATCACACCGGCGCCCAACCCGCCGCCAACGACGATCGCAGGTGTGATCTGTTGCGCATAAGCGGCGGTGAGCAGGAAACCCCAGAGCGAGGAGGTCGCCTTGGAGGCGTCGGCGACGTCCGTATAGGGAAGAAACGACACGATGCCGTCACATCCCACGCGAAGGCGATCACCCCACACCGGAAGCACGTACGCCCCACCCACGCGAATCGTGAAGAGGACCGGCGCGTTGACGTCCCTCCCCGAAAAACCGACGAGGCTCGGGGCAACCTCGGCAGCCACGATCCAGCGAGGGGTCCCCGGTGCGGCGGTCGATCCCGAGGTAGCGGCTACCCCCGGAACGGCCTCGCCGGCGGGAGCCCCCGCCGGCGTCGCAGACCCAGACACCGGTACCGACGCTCCCCCTGCCCGCTCGACCTCGGTCGGAGGTCTCTGCTTTAGCTCCTTCTCCTGCTCCAGCGACTGCGTCAGATCCTTCATGCGCTGTTCGACGTCTGCCCGATTGTTCGCGTTCGGCGCCTGCTCCAGGTAGCGCCGATAGAAGAAGAGCGCGCGGTCCTTGTTTCCGATCTGCCGGTGCGATTGAGCAATGTTGAAGAGCAGGATCGGCGCGGGATCGAGGTCGTACGCCTTCTCGAACTCGCCGATGGACTCCTGAAAGTGCCCGAGGTTATACAGCTTCACGCCCCGATCGAAGTGCATCTTGCCGGTTTCGGCGGGGGCGGGAGCGGGACTCTGAGCTCCGGCGACGGGAGCGGCCAGCGCGATCCCCAAGAACGCGAGGAACGTGAGCGCTCGGACCGGCCCCGCCAGGGAAGCCCTATGCGTCACGTCAATCACCGACGCCAAAATAACCCGGCGGCTTTGGCTTGACGACCGCTTTCGCCTCCTCGGGGTGCTTCGCTACCGCGGCGTGCTTTGACGATCGGACCGCAGCGTGATGGCCACTCTTCTCCTTCTCGAGCGCGACATTGATGGGCTCGGCCCTCTCCGGATCGATTGCGATCCGCCTCTCGACGTACCCCGGCTGCTTGAGGACCGCATCGACGAGCGGCGAATGTCGTGGAAGCGCCACCTCCAGAGGCGTTCGACCTCGCGAAACAGTCTCTCCGACCAGCCAGAGCTCGGCGCCCGCAGGTTGGGAGGTGATCCGGATCGAGGCCCGATCCGAAGCGGGCGGAGCGGGTTCCGTTGGCGGTGGCGGGACCAGCTGACGCGGGGCGGGCACCGGGTTCGGCGCCGGAGGCGCGGGCGCCGGGGCCTCGACGACGACCGGACGCACCGTCGCGGTCCCAGGCTTCACGAGCATGGCCACGACGCCCATGGCGGCGCCTCCCGCCACTACTGCCAGGGCGATTGGGATCCATCTCGGGCGCCGGCCACCGGAGGCCGACGCGATAATCTCCGAGGCCGACCGCCGGAACGTCGAATCGTTCGGCAGTAACTTGGTTCCACCGACCTCCGCCGCAGGGTGGCCTCCGCTTTCCAGGGGCCCCAGAGGCGGCATCGGCGTCGTCCGCATCACCGCCGGCATGACGGACGTCGTTCTACGCCGCCTCGCCAAGGACGGCAGGGACATAGCGCTCGTCGCCGGGATCTTCCTGGCGAACTCCGACGCCTTCACACCGAGCATCTCCTCGATTTCCGCCACGACCGAGTCCATGGAGGTCGGGCGTTCCTCGGGTTTTTTGGCCAGCATGCGCGCGATGAGCCGATCGAGCGCGGTCGGAATCCCCGGTTTGAACGAAGCCGTGGCGGGCGCCTGCTCGGAGATGTGGGCCACCAGCAGGTCTCCGGGCGCCTCCTTGATGAACAGCTGTCGACCGGTCACCAGCTCGAACATGATGCAGCCGAGCGCATAGATGTCGGCGCGGTAGTCGACGGTGCTCAGCCCCCGGCACTGCTCGGGCGCCATGTACACGGGCGTCCCCAGCAGGCTGCCGGTGCGGGTATGCGACGCGACGCCGACGTTGTCCACTGCCAGCTTCGCGATCCCGAAGTCGAGAATCTTCGCGACGAACGGGGCTCCACTCTTGTCGTCGGTGGCCAGAAACACGTTCTCGGGCTTGAGGTCACGGTGGACGATCCCTTTGGCGTGCGCAGCGGACAATGCGCTCGCGATCTGCCCGGCGACCGACAAGATCGAGCTGACCTCGCCCGCGAAGCCCCCAGTGCGGGCAATAGCAGAGGCCAGGCTCTCCCCGTCGAGGTACTCCATGACGATGTAAGCGCGATCCTCGACGACGTCGCAGTCGTAAATCTCGACGATCCCCGGATGCTTGATGAGCGACGTGGCGCGGGCTTCGTTGAAGAAGCGCGCGACCACGTCGCTGTCGCGCGACAGCGACGGAAGGAGGAACTTGATCGCGGCGCGCCGGGCGATGCGCTTGTGCTCGGCGAAATACACCTCGCCCATGCCCCCGGACCCGATCTTCTCGACGATCGTGTAGCTGCCGACCGTGCGGCGGATCATGTTGCCACTCTCCGGCGCGGCATCCCCCACGGGAGAGGTTATCCTATGGGGACTGAGGGACGGTCAAGCGGTCGGACGCGAGCACCGAAGGCGGATTAGTAGCGATCGAGGCCTGTCTCTTTTTCGGGATATCGCTTTCGGGGAGCAACAGACGACTCGCCAGCACCTATCAGAATGTTCGCGTATCATCGTCGCGGTGTCGGCGAAGCCCAAGCCCACGAGTTCGGTTCCGCACGCCGCCACCTCCGCGGCGGCTACCAAGGTGGGTGCTCTTCTGGACACCAGCGTCCCGGGAGCGCTCGTCGTGGAGTACGAGGGGTCGGGGCCGTTGACCGCGCGGTCGACAGTCGCGCTCGACCAGCCGGCGATCATCCTGGCGATCACGACCCGCCTGCCGGTGCTCCTGCTGTTCGAGAACGGCGACGCGCGGCTGCCGATCGTGGTCGGCCTGGTGCAGCCGAACCCGGGCGCGGCCCTGCTTCACGCTCTGCTCGCGCCGCCGTTGCAGCCGGCGCGGGTGCCGGCGGAGGCGCGCGTCGACGGCAAGCGCGTCGTGCTCGAGGGGACCGACGAGGTGACGCTCAAGTGCGGAGAGGCCAGCATCACTCTGCGCCGCGACGGCAAGGTGATCCTGCGGGGGGCCTACGTCGAGACGACCGCCAAGGGGGTGAACCGGATACGGGGCGGCAGTGTGAAGATCAACTGAACTCGCTCCCGACTCTCACCGCCGCAAGAACCCGACCTCGGCGATAGGATGACGGCGACATTCATAAGGCGAAGATTTGATGCAGTCGCCCACTAGCGCGGGTAGATTTTGGACCCTCAGATGGAACCTTGCTCTATTGGGATGAGTCCTCCGAGAACGCTGCGTTCCTCAAGAACGTCAAATGACTTCGCCGAGTGACCCTGCGCTAGCCGTGACCGCACTTGGAATGGTGACCCCCCTTGGAGGGAACACAATCGTGTCGTGCGCGGCGGCGCGGGCCGGGATCACGCGCGTGACCGAGCTGGCGAACCTCGACTTCAGCGGGGAGGCGGCCTTCGGAGGCGAGACGATAGACGAAGCGCCCACGATCAAGGGCAGCATCGTCCGCGGCATCGGCGACACTTTCTCGGGAGTGGCGCGGGCCCTGATGCTCGGCGGGCCGGCCATCGACGAGATCCTGGAGAACCGCCCATTGACGGACGGCGAGCGCGCGCGAACCGGCTTCGTCCTCAACCTGTCGGATCACTTCGTGCTGGATGCTGACGCCCGCGCGAGCGCCAAAGGTGCGATGCCGTCGGTCGGATGGCAGCGATTGACCGAGCGCCTGCACGCCCGCTTGGCTGAGCCACGCCAGCTGGCGCCGGCGCCTGGCCAGCTGGTGTTGCGCCACGGCGGCCACGCTGGGCTGGCAGAGGCCATCCGGGACGCCATCGCAGTGATGGCGTCGAACCAGGTCGATCGATGCATCGTTGGCGCAATCGACTCGCGCGCCGAGGCGGGGTTCCTCAAGGCAGCCGCGCGCCGAGGTCTGCTCAGGACAATGGACAACCCGGTCGGGCTGATTCCGGGCGAAGCGGCCGCTTTCGTACTGCTGGAGCGGCCGCGCGACGCCGCGCGCGCCCGCCTCGCGGTGGTCGCGACGATCACGGCGACCGCCATCGGGGCTGCTCCAACCGACCTGCTCGCGAAGGACTGGACGCCGTCCGGTGGCGAGTTCACTGACGTGCTCCGCACGGCGCTCGGCGTCGCGCCGAGGGTCGCGTTCTCGATCGGGGATCTCAACGGCACCGAGCGCCGCGCCGACGAGTGGGGGAACGCGCTGGCTCGGCTGCGCGCCGAGCATGTCATCCCCGACTTGCCGGCGTGGTTCCCGGCCATTTCGTTCGGCGACACCGGGGCTGCCTCCGGCGCCGTGGGTCTGTGCGTGGCCGCGCGGGCATTCGCGCGGCGCTACGCGCCCGGCGGCACGGGCGTGGTCTGGCTCTCGTCGGAAAGCGGCGCCAAGGCGGCGATCGTCGTCCAGGCGCCGGCGAGCTAAGGGAACAGAAGTAGCATGGGTAAGAAAAAGGAGCACACGCCACTCCCCGAAGGCGAGTGGAAATTCAAGCGCCAGCGCAACGGCGACACGCACATCACGGCTTGCAATTCGGGATATCCCAAAGCCGCGATGGGGAAAACTCCGCGGTGGCTCGAAGTTCACCATCTTCTGTGCGTTCACGCCTGCTCGGACAGCACCTTCCCGGAGGACGCCGACGCCACGTTCCTTAAGAACTGTCTGGCCATCACCCCGTGGTGCATCAACGACCACACCTATCCCGTTGGGGAAGGCGAATCGAACGTTATCGGCCTGCCGACCAAGCAGGCCTACGTCTCGGACAAGACCCCCGCCTGGGACCAATTCCCCTGCCATCAGGTGGATCACGACATCTATCTCGATGACGTCAACAAATACGTTACCGCCAAGATCTGGAAGGCGCTCGCGCAGGCCAAGGAGGAAGAGGCGTGCGAGCAACTGACCCCCGAGAACATCAAAGCGAAGTTCACCACAGCCTCCAAGAAATGGAGGGCGCACCTGGTAACGCGCGGGAAGTGCTTCGGCGGAACCAAGGCGTGCCTCGACTATTGCTTCAAGGGCAAGCCGCATCCGATCATCAACGATCAGAACTGGCACATCCCCTTTTCAATGGCTCTGAACGAGGCCACAATCCGGCAACGCGTGAAACCAAAGTCAAAGGCTGCGCTCGTGCGCGAAGCGCTCCTGGCCGCCATCAAGTAGAGGAGAATTCATGAACGGGTATCTCGTCTGGCGTCCCGGCACCAAGAAGGACGGCATCTGCAAGCTGAAGGGTCTCACCGGCGTGCCGAAGAGCTTCCAGATCGACAACGGGGTTTCGCGGCTGCAGGGGTGGCCCCCCGAAGCGGCTGCGGCGATGAACCCCGACTTCCCTAAGGACCTCGGCCTCGCCGACAGCCTCGACGGCGCTAACTTCCTCGTGATCTCCGGCAAGGCGAAGCAGCTCATCGAGCAGGAGACGGCCGGTAAGATTGAGTTTCTGCCCATGAAGATCATCAACCACAAGGGCCGCCTGGCCTCCGACGATTACTTCGTCGTCAATCCGCTCGACATCGTCGACTGCATCGACAAGGATGCTTCGTCCGTCGAGCTCGACTCCCTGAACACGGAGATGATCGACGGTTGCGCTCAGCTCGTGCTGAAGGAGGACGTCATCCCCCAAGAGCTCAAGATCTTTCGCACCAAGTTCTGGAGAGGGATGATCCTCATCCGCCGGGAGCTCGCGCAGAAGATGGAGAAGGCCGGGCTGACCTGCATGAGCTTTACCGAGCCGACAAAGTATACCGGGATGTTCTAGGACCGCCCAAGATGGACCTCGCCGAGGTTCACGTCGAGCTCGTGAACGCGATCCGCGACGGCATGAGCTATGTCGCGCCACCGCTGCACATCGCCGAGATGGGCGGGATCTTCGACGAGCTGGCGTTACAGCTCGAAGGGCTCGCCCTGTGCCACTTGCTGGAAAACGCCGACCAGGCGGCCTTCGCAGAGAACATGGCGCGTAGCGCCCACGCGCGGCGTTTCTTCCTGCGCCGCTCGCGCCTCGAGAAAAACCAGGACGATCGACATCTGGCCCTCTCGGGGACGCGCTGTTTCCTCGACGCGCTCATCGCCGGCTCGCTCACCCTCGCGCGGGAGATCGCGACGATGTCGACCGAGACGTGGAACGCAGCGTGGGAGTATGAAGACGACCACTGCTTCTATCTCCTCCTTCACACGATCGTGAAGCAGCCCGCTCCGTTCCCTACGCCCGAGATTCACGCGGTGCTCAGCCGCTTCGAACGCTCGCTCGAAGGGGGCAAGTCGGTTCATCTGAGCGTCGGGAAGGCCCTCGTCGCGCGCGATCCCGCCGCCTTCACCGACACGTTGCGGTCCTTGCTCTCGGCGGAGGCGGCGCAGATCGAGAAGGGGCGCCAGTCCGCCGCCGTGCACGAGCGCGACATCCTCTTCTGGCCGAAAAGCCGCGTTTCCATCGACGGGCTCGCGTTGCTGAAGATTGCAGAGCTGGTCGACCTGCCGATCGACGGGGACTTCCCCTTATGCCCGCAACTGGCCCGCCTCCCGTGGAGCGATCAGACCTACCGCGACCTGTTCGAGGAGATCGAGCGTCTAGAATAAATCCGGCTACGGCTAGTATGGATCCCCGCAGCAGGGACACTTAGGCTCGACTTTCGCGGCCATCGCCACCACTGGCCCCTGCATCACCGGCACCGGTGGCGTGTTCTTGTCATTGTGGAGCATCATGTCCATCGCGCGCGGCACGTTCTTGCCCTCGATCTGAACGTCGAACGAAAAGTTCACGAACTCCGCCTTGCCCTTGATCTTGCTGGAGACCATCCCCATCAGCGAGCCGGCCTCGTCGCCGGTCGAAACCATGAAGTTCGAGTCCTTCACGCAGACCGGGTTCCCGTCGCAGGTGGTCTTCTTCGCCCCCTTGGACGTGTCACCCGACTTGGCGATGTTCGGGTAGGGGATCGGCACGAACGGCGCGGGCGGGGCCGGCGTCTTGCACACGTCCGGGAATGCGATCGATACGCCGTTGCTCCCGGCGTGCACCACGCTCATGTTGTTCACGCCGACCGTGACCGGCATAGACGCGTATACTAGCGCGCCCAAACGCTCCGTGTCATCCCCTCCCGACCCGACCGCGCCGAACCGATCCCCCGCTTCGCTCCCGCAGGCGCTCCTGCGTCGCCTGGCGGGATCCGCCGAGATCTCGGCGCTGGACGCGCTCGGCTCCGTCGCCACGGAGCAGACGGAAATCGAAGACTTTCGCCCGCTCGGTGAATCCCTCGAATGGCGTCTGGCCGACGTGTACTGGAGCCAGGCCGGCCTGCTGCCGTTTGTCCGCAACGATGTCCCCTACCTGGTCAACAACACCGGACGCCTGTCGGAGAACGCCGCGGCCTTGGTGTTTGCGAGCTTCGACGAGCGGGGCGCCTCCCTGCCCGACCGCCTGGTGCTCCTCGAGCTCGGCGCCGGCACCGGCCTCCACGCGCGCTACTTCCTGGACGCCTTCCAGGCCCTGTGCCGCCGCGAGGCCCGTGACTACTACGACCGCCTCGTCTATGTGGTCAGCGACCGGTTCGAACGCACCGTCAGCCGCTGGCAAGAGGACGGAATGTTCGCGGATCACGAGGGGCACGTGTTGCCGCGGGTGTGCGACGCGCGCACTCCCCATGATCTGCGGCTCCCGACCAGTGAGGCGACCCCCGCGCCCGGCGCGCCCCTGGTCGTCTTCTGCAACTACCTGCTCGACGTCCTCCCGTCGATGATCGCCCGGCGCGCCCCGGCCGGCTTCGAGCGTCTGTGCGTCCGGACCCACCTCGCCGGTGGTGCCGCGGCGCTGTCGGCCATCGGGCTCCGCTCCCTGAAAGACGCCCGCGCGCTCGCGGCCTCGGGGCGTCCGGAGGATCTGGCTCGCCTGCTTCCGCTGCTATCCCATCTCACGCTGGAAACCGACTATCGGACCTGGGCGCCCGAGCCTGGACCCGAACAGACCCTGGCTGCGGCGATACCGGAGTCGGAGCGATCGATCATCAATGCGGAGGCCCTCGCCTGTCTCGAAAAGCTCCTGGAGGTCATGGACCCCTCGGGGTTCGTCCTCGTAAACGACTACGGTCCCGTGCGGGCCGAGGACGTCGGTGGCCACGTCGGCGTCCAGCGGTTTGGCGGCAGCGTGGCGCAGGGGCTGAACTTCCCGCTTCTCGATCGCGTGCTCTCCGCGCGCGGGCTGACCGTGCTGGCACCCGAGGGGGACCAGCACCGGCGCGTACGCACGCGCCTCGTCGCACGCCAAGCCGGCGAGCGCGCCCGCGAGGCCTTTCAAAGGCGTTTCGCGCTCGACACCGACAAGCAGCTCGACGCCCCCCAAGAAGAGGCGCGCCTGCACATCGCCGCCGGGCGCCGGAACGAGGCCGTGGCCGCCTATCGGGAGCTGGTCGCACAAAACCCGCGCGACTGGCAGATGCTGGGCGAGGCGGCCGAGTACGTCGGCCTGCAGCTTCGCGATCACGTCGCCGGCTTGAACATCGTTCGCGTCGCGCTCGAGCGCAACCCCTGGTCCAGCCCATGGCTCTGGAACATCCTCGGGGACTGCCTCTTCTACGCCGAGAAGCTCGACGACGCGCACGAGGCCTTCACCCAAGCCCTCCGGATCGATCCCGACGATCCGCGAAGCAACCTGAACCTCTCCTACACGCTGACGGCGCGAAGCGCCTACCCCGAAGCACTGGCCGCAATCGCGCGCGGGCTTGCCCACGATGGGCGCGGTGTTTACCGGTCCCGTCTGCTCGAAAAGCAGGCGCAGATTCTGTCCGCCATCTCGGAACGCACCGCGGCCGAGCAAGATCGCCTGATCCGACGCGCCGAGCGGTTTCGATGACTAGCGCCGCGGCTCTCCGCTCACCGACGGAGTCACCTCCGCAAGCTGCTCCCGCGTCCAGCCCGTCAGATCTCCGACCACCCCGCGCGTCCCCGCGGCCATCTCCAGGGCCACGACCTCACGCCGCCACATCGGCCCCGTGACCATCACCGCCCGCAGCGTCTCCACCACGCGCGGCAGTCCCATGACGTAACGGAGCTTCGGCTGGAAGCGCCCCCGGTTCTTCCGCCACCACTTTGTAACCGCCGGCACCGACGGCGCCAGCAGGTGGTCTTCCGGACGGACCTCCGGCGGGGGATCGTCGAGCCCGACCTCTTGCTCATCGGGTCCGTGGGTGTCGCCCGCCGCGCGAAAACGTCCATCGATGGGGAGCCCGGTGATCGCCGAAAATGCCTCCCCGGCCAGCGGGCCCAACTTCTCGTCCGGCAAAAACACCGCGATGGCGTCGGCGGAATCGACGTCACCGGCGAACCCGAGCGCCCAGAGCGCGTGGCGAACTGTCGCCGGGTCTTTGAGGCACCCCCGCAGGATCTCGCGGTCCCCGTCCTCTGGGCTCAATGCGAGGACAGCGAACGGCAGGCGCCCCACACTCGGCGTTGCAAGGGCTCGGCGACACGCACCCCACACACTCTTGCTACCGAAGACGAATCCGGTCGCCAACGCCTCATTTCTCACCGTGAGATCGGGGCTGCCGAGAGCCTCGTTGACGGACCACAAAAACCCGGGGGCGCGGTCGGGCATCCGCCGCACGAGACTCAGACCAACCGCGAGTAGCGTCGGGTCGTTCGCGCGCAGCGCCTCGGGCACGTGCGCAGCCGCCCAGGCGAAGTCACGGCGCCCGAGCACCGTGAGAATCGTGGCGCGCAGAGGCGGGGATCCGTGGGTCCAGAGCACCGACAGTCGAGGCACGATCGCCGGGTGTTGGGAGAGGCCCATCGCGCGCGAGATGGCGGCGGCCTTCGGTGGCTCTGCTCCGGCCAGGGCGCCCAACACCGCGTCGAAGTGGTCGGCATCCTCGGCCTGCAAGAGCGCCCAGGCCGCCGGATACACGGGCTCGAGATCGTCACCGCCCAGCGCCGGCAAGAGCAGCTTCTCCGCCACCACCCTCCCGCCCAGTACCAGCCCGTCCAGGTGCGCCGCAAGCCGCTCTTCGGGGCCCGCCGCGACATCCGCCAGGGCATAGTTCGCAGCCACGAGCGACTTCTCCCATTCGCCCCACAGGAAGGTCGCCTCGTCCAGGTGCTCTTCGTAAATGTCCCAGAGGATGGGACGCTGCCACGCTGCCGCCATGTCGTTTCGCGCCCGCGCATCCTAGCGCGGGTGCAGCGCCGCCGTAACCTCGATGGCCCCGACATCGTGCGGCCCCGTTCGCAGCGTCAGGTGCGCGCGCCAGAACAACAGCACCCGCATCTCGTCTGGCTCGATGATCACGGTGTCGAGGTTCGTCTCGAGTCGTTGGTCGGCCCCATCGCGCAGCCCCACCCGTACGGCCGGTGGCTCCGCGCCCGGCAGCGCGAACGAAAGACCGCCACGGGGGGTCACACCCACGACAGCGACCGTCTCATCGCCCCGCAGGTAGCTAGGTGCCACCAAGCCAGGAGACGCCGCATTGAGGTGGCGGCGATCGAAATCCTTCGGCAGAAGCGGCGAACGGTCTTCCGCCCAGCGCTTGTCGTACGTGCCCGCCAGGGGGGCACGCGGTTGCCAGTGAGGCGATACGAATCCGAACCCTGTCGGTGGCGGACGATCGCCGTAACTACGCATGGGTACCTTGGGATCTTCCAGGTTCGGCAGTCGCACGCCCTCTTCGAATTTGCCGCTCGGGCGGTAGCTCACGCCGACGGGGTTGCGGGGCTCGAAGGTGTGGCGGGCGGAATCCGGGTGCGTTCGATCCCAACCCCCGAAGACGCGCTCGTATTGCAGCGGTATCCTCTCGAACTCGATGGCTCGGGTCGCGGAGACCTGCCCGGCCACGCGGAACCAGACGCGATCGCCCGAGACACGCGCGTGCTTTTGGACCGGGCCGACGCGCAACGAGACCGTCAGCTCGGTGGCTCGCGCTCGGGGCGCGTAGGCGTGGCCGTTCAGTACCACGTCCGTCGCCGGTTTGAAGAACGCCACCTCAGGCTCGTATTTGTAGGAAGAAACCTCCGGATCCTCGCCAAACGTCTCGCCCTCCATATTCACCGGAACCTGCTCCTCCGCCACCGTGCAGCGCCCATCAGGCCCGATGGCAAAGGTCGCCTTCACTAGCGTCACCAAGAGCGGCCGAGCTTCTTCATCCAACAGGAAGAGCGGCTCGAACGCGTACGGTGTCTTGTTTTCTATCGCCGGGTGTCCCATCGGCGGCCCTAGTTCTGGGCGATCTTGCTTCCTTTGAGGATGATGTCGCCTGACGCGTTGACGTTGATCTTTCCAGATCCTTCCAAGGTGATGTTCTTCCCCTTGATCGTGATATCGCCATTCTTTTTCATGGAGATCGTTGCGTCGCCGGTCGTGATCGAGATCTCGTCGCTGACGTTGATGGACAGCTTCTTCGTGACTTCGAGGATATCGTCCTTCGAGACGTTGACGGTGCGCTTGCCGGCGACGCTAACCGTCTCGTCCTTCGCAACGTCGAGCGTGCGGGCGCCCGCTACCGACACGCTCTGATCCTTGCCGACATCGATGCTCTGGCTACCGCCCGCCGAGATACTTTGGTTTCCGCCCGCCGAGATGCTTTGGCTGCCGCCGACCGAGATACTCTGACTTCCGCCGACCGAGACGCTCTGGGCCGCGCCGACCGTGGTCGAGTCGGCACCTCCAACACTGAGATCATTGGTCGCCCCGACACTGGTCGAATTGCCGACCGCGACCGTGAGACTGCGAGAGGCCCCGACCGTCACCGACTCCTCTTTGGCGACCGTCTCCGTCCGGTTGCCGCCGATGCTGATGGCCTCGTCGCCCGTGACCGCCTCTGTGCGGTTGTGGCCCACGTTGACGGTTTCGTCGTTCGTGATGTCGGTCTTGCGGTCGTGGTTCACGGCCCGGTGCTCGTCGTTCTTGACCAGGGTCTCGAGATCCTTCTCGGCCTGCGCGTAGACCTGTTCCGAGCCCTTCTTGTCCTCGAACCGCAGCTCGTTGAAGTTCGCGGGCGAGCCCCCCTTGCTGCTGCGGCTCTTGATCCCACTCTGCGTCGCGTTGCCCGGTAGATCGTAGGGGGGCATGTTGTCGGCGTTGTAGACCCGGCCCGTGATGATGGGCCGGTCCGGATCGCCTTCGAGGAAGTCGACGATCACCTCCTGGCCCACGCGGGGGATGTGCATCCCGCCCCACTTCGCCCCCGCCCACACCTGCGCCACGCGCACCCAGCACGAGCTCTTCTCGTCGTTATTCCCTTCGCGGTCCCAGTGGAACTGCACCTTCACGCGCCCGTACTTGTCGGTCCAGATCTCCTCCCCGGCCTGGCCGACGACGATGGCGGTCTGCGGGCCTTGGACCATCGGCTTGGGCGTTCGCCTCGGCGAACGGAACTGAAGTTGGCTGTCCATCGCGAGAAACGAGCATCGATAATCGGGCCCTCCGGACGCCACGCCGCCCCCAGAACCATAGCGGTTTACGCTCACTGAGCAGGCGGTCGAGATGATGAGGTACTCCTTGTTCTGGTCCTCGCGAGGATAGTCTGCCAGGGTGAAGAGGGCACCAGTCGACAACCCCCTCGCATTGCCGGCACCATCGGCGCGCTCCACTTCCGCCGCCCGTTCCTGCAGACCCAGCTTCGCGACGATTTGGCCCTCACTGGCGTCCTTGAACTCGCCCGGATAGTCGAAGATCTCGAACGCCGGGTCACCTTCGTCTTTGGATCCCTTCAAGGTGCTGAGGAGACTCGCCCTGGGCGTTTCGAAGTTGAAATCGTTTACCGAGAACGCTCCAGGCTGAATCTGACGCGCGACGTGCCAACCATCGACGTACTCGAGCTCGCTTGGCGCGGAGGCAACCGCCTCCGGCGGAAGGAACGGCACCGTCTCGTATCCTGGCCTTCCAGCGTGGCTGCTGTACGAATCGGCGAGAACCAGCGTGTGTGTCTCTGCGTCGTGTTGGAAAAAATAGTAGATGCCCTCCTGTTCCAGGAGTCGGTTGACGAAATTCAAGTCGGTTTCGCGGTACTGCACGAGGAATTCCCACGTCCGGTAGGTGTCGCCCAGCTTGTCGTCGAAGTCACTGAAGCCGTGCGCGCGAAACACCGCCTTCACGATGTCGGGCACCGTCATGTTCTGGAAGATTCGAGAGTTTGACGTTCGCGACAGCAGCCAGATCCATGGCCGCAGCGTCGCACGATACCGCCAGTATTCGCCTTGGTTCTCGCTGAGGGAGAAGCGGCTCACGATGCCGTTGAAGTACCGGGTATCGCCGGTGTCGATCTCGACCCCCACGACCATGTGCGTCCCCATGGCGGCCGCCATATCCAGCTTGGGATCCGTGCTCACCAGATCGAGCTGAAACTCGAAAGGCTTGCCGATTTCCTCACGGAGGCTCGCATGCTCCAGCAAGAGGACGTCGTCGGGCAACCAACTTGATACCGTGATCGATCGATCGTTCATAGCTCGCTCTCGGTCGGCATGGGCCCGATTGCCGCATGCTACCCGAGCCGCCGGCTACCGCGACAACCATTCGACGGTACCCACGTCGATGTGCCATCCTTGGCATATGGCTGCCGGAACTTCCGCGGGGCCGATGTGTGAGGACCCAGAGCTCGCCTGCATCGATGACGGAACGACAGCTCTGATCGGCAGCCCCACCCCTGGTCCGGTAGACGGCGTTTCCGTTGCAAGCTGGTCAACCGCCGACAAGATTGCCGGGGCGATCCGGCGGTCTCTGCATCACATGCCGGCCGAGGCCGCCGCGAAGATCTGCGGGCTGCTTTCTCCAACGACTCTGGCCATTCTGGCCGGGACGCTGGCGCTCTGGGCAGGGTCCCACGCGATCGGTATTGGCGAAGCCATCGACGTTCTGGTGCTCGTCACCGGCTTCGTCTTCGTCGGATGGGAGGCGCTGAGGGCCGTCAAGCACCTGATCGCTTTCGCTCGTCTCAGCGTGGGCGCCCAGACCGAGGCGGACCTGGAATCCGCCGGTGACCATCTTGCAAAGGCTGTGGCAATCATCGGCGTGGACGTGGTCCTGGCGTTCCTCACCCACCGAAGCATCAAGGCCTGGCAGGGCCGCTATCAACCCAAGATCACGGGTGACCCTCTGATGGCAGAGGGTGCAGGTGCGACCACCAAGTTCGGCGACATCACATACTCGACGGCGGGCAGCGAGGACGAGCAAGCTCTAGTGCTCCTTCACGAGAAGGTTCACTCTTTTCTCTCGCCCAAATTGCAGGTGTTGCGTGAGTGGCGGGCTGACGTCGGCCAGGCCGGCTACGACAATTCACAATTGCTCCGTTATCTGGAGGAGGCACTGGCGGAAACCTACGCGCAACTCCGGGTTAACGGCCTCAAGGGTCTTCCTGTGGGTTTCAAGTTTCCATTCAAGAGCGGCGCATACAACTTGACCGTGACTGGTGTAATCGTGGAGGCGGGCGTCTACCTGGGCACAATCGCCGCCGGTGGGTTGACGTTTTATGTCTACCTGGAAAGGACGCGGTGACAAGCGCTCAAGCGACAGACATCGCCCGGAACGTCGCCGCCGCCCAAGGGTGGCCATGGGAAGAGCCCATCCACACGACGTACCGACGACGGGGTTGGCTGGGAACCGGCCTCCGCTATTGGGGAGTGCTCTCCAATGCACGTTCCCGCGGCAACAATGTCTCCGTCACCATTGATGACTTTACTGAAACCGTGATCGGCCGTGACTGCCTACCCGCAGCGTCGAGGGTGAGCGAGTTCGGGTGAGCGAGTTCGAAGCAATAGAACTTGCGCGAAACATCGCTAAAGCTGAGGGGTGGCCGTGGAAAGAACCCATCGACGCAAAGCTTCGGCGCCGGGGCTGGTTCGAAGGCGGTCCCCGTCGCTATTGGACAGTGCTTTCAAACGCAGACTCTCGCGGCTCTAATGTGTTCGTAAAGATCGATGACGCCACTCGCGAGGTATCGATTCGCGGCTTCCGTCGCCGCTGACCCACGGCCTTTCATCCTGAGCGGTCGGCCGATGAATCCGATTCCGGCGCCCGAGAGATCCGGAATAGCGTCGATCTGCTGCCCGAGCTGTTGGACCTCGGCCTCAGATGGCATGGACATGACGGTGAGCCCGAGGATAGACCCAGCCGGAGGACTGCGTGCAGCGAAAAATCCCGGCCGATTGGGGTTGGTCGGGATAGCATCCATCCGCGATGACCGCCGACCGCGTGCCCGTCAAGGTCAGGCGGCTAGGGTGTTTCAGGTGGCCGCGGCCGCGGTGGTCGTCCTCTCCGTGGTGGGGCGGCGGGTGCACTCCTTCCCGTTCAGCGTGTTCGTGGGCGCCTTTTTGGTCGCTCTCGTCCTGGGGCTCCGATCCTGTCGGTGGCTCGGGCGTCGTGAGATCGTCTTCGAGAAAGACCACCTGCTCGTCGGCGAAGGGGGGCCGGCCGTGCATCGGCGCGATCTTCGGATGTGGGCCCTCGGCGAGGGAGAGGTGCGATTGTATGCGGCCGACTTCGGCTTCGTTTGGCGGTTCCTCGCGGGCGACGGTCAGTTGGACCTATTTCGGGCGAAGCTTACGGCGACGTTTGGGCGGCCGAGGATACTGGTTCGTCGTGGCTCGCGCCGCAGGCGGGCTATTGGGGTCGGTCTGGCCTTTGCCGGGGCCGGTGCCTTCGCGGTCGGGCTTGGCGCTGATCTCAATGCGCTCGGACTTGTGGGCGTGCTGGTGGCCGCCTTCGCCTTCAGTTCCTTCATGATCTCGTCACAGAGGGTGCTGCGCCCCGAGCCGTGACCGGGCCGCCAGGCCTCGGCAGCGGCGCAACCTCGCCCCCAGAAGCGGCTCCGATCCTGGTTGCGCTGACTCATCTTTTCCTGGCAAGCTCCGCGAGCGCAAGGCCTCGAATGGGTGTTAAGCGCTTAAAATTCGCGGAATTGGTGGTGCTTGGGGTGTTGGCCGTCGCGTGCGGACTGGCAGCCTGCGCGCACGCCCCGCCGCCACCCTGCTCGTCGCCCGAGCCGTTGCGGGTGAACCTCAAGGCCTCGCCTCATCTCAATCCCAGCGAGAAAGGGGAGGCGCTCGCGACCGTCGTGCGCGTGTATCAGCTCAAGGGGACGGGCAAGATCGCGGTCGCGTCGTTCGACGATCTGCTCGACCACGACAAGGACACGCTTGGGGAAGATTTCGTGGCGGTGCAGGAAGTCACCCTCGAGCCGACGGAGACGTTGAACCCACCCCTCGTCCGCAGCCCCGACGCGACCCACGTCGCGGTGGTGGCGCTGTTCCGAAAGCCCACGGGCACGGCCTGGCGGGCGATCGAAAAACTGCCCGCCCCCGATCCGCAGTACTGTAATGCTCCGCTGGCGAACGGAAAGGGACCGCCCTCCAAGGACCCCACGCTGCGGTTTGAGGTCTACGACAACCGCATCGCCGCGACGAGAACTCCATGAAACCGCCCCAAAGAGTCGTCTGGTCGGAGGGGATGCTGGTCTCGCCCCAGCACCTGCAGCAGCAGGATCTGTATCACGAGAGGTTGCTCGACGAGCGCATCGCGGCGCTCGCGCCCTATCGCTGGGGCGTGGTCTCTGCCGAGATCGATGCGGGTGGGCTCGGTTCGGGCCAGCTTCGCGTCACGAGATTCGTCGGCATCCTTCCAGACGGCCTCTATCTCGCGTTCGAAGGGAAGGACCCGGAATGCCCGCCGGCGCGGCCCATAGGTGAGCACTTCGCGCCTGCGCAACCGTTCTGCGACGTCTATCTGGCCGTGCCGAAGGAGCGCGAAGGCGTGCCGAGCATATCGACCGAACAGCTCGCGGCGGCCGGAGCGGGAGAATCTACGAAGGCGGCCCGGGCGCGTTTTCGCGCCACGACCCGCGCCGTCTCGGACATCACGGGCAATGCGGCCGATCTGAACATGGCATTCGCGCACCGCAACGCCGTCATCCTGTTCGGCGACGAGGCGCGCGACGACTACGACGCCCTCAAGATCGCGGAGATCGTGCGCGACGGAACTGGCGCACTCCTGTCCAACGAGACCTACATTCCTCCGGCGCTGCGGGTGGACAGCTCGGCGTTTCTCATGGGCGGGATCCGACGCCTACTGGCGCTGATGGTCGCCAAGCAACGACAGCTCGCCGGCGATCGCCGGCAACGCGACGGGGCCACCATCGAGTTCAGCTCGGGTGACGTCACCCGCTTTCTTCAGCTCAGCACCGTAAACACGGCGATCCCCGTGCTCGCGTTTGCTGCGGCGAACGGCGAGATCAGCCCCACGCAGCTCTACCTGTCGCTGATCCAGGTGCTCGGCCAGCTCGCGACCTTTTCCCCCGACGTCGAGCCCTGGAAGCTGCCGGTCTTCTCGCACACCGACTTGCGCGCCACGTTCGAGGAGCTGTTCGCACGGGTCACAGCCCTCCTCAGAACCACGGTCCGCGAGACGTACCTGGCGGTTCCCCTCGAGCTCAGTCAATCCGTCTACCTTGGCAAGCTGGACGATGAGCGTCTGCTCAAGGCGACCCATTTTCTGCTCGCTATTCGCTCCGAGATCCCCGAGGACCAGCTTGCACAGAAGCTTCCCGGGTTGTGCAAGATCGCGTCGCAGTCGCAGTTGCCGCAAGTGTTGCGTTCGGCGGCCACCCCTGGCGTTCCTATCCAGGCGACCCACCGCCCGCCTTCAGAGATCCCTGTACGGGCGGGAGTCATGTATTTTCAGCTGAACTTACAGAACGAATATTGGCGCACGGTCTTGCAAGAAAAGATCGTCGCGATCTATCTCTCCCCGCCATTTGATCCCGCCCACGTAAAATTGGAGCTCTTGGCCGTACCGCGGGCGAGCTGAACGAGGGGTCTTTATGGACAAGATCAACGAGATTACGTCCGAATGTTTCATCGCCCTCAGCCAGCTACGGGATCTCGACAGCCCGTCGATCTCTCCAGAGCTCGTGCATGATCGATTGAAGGGATTCGTTGAGGCGATGCGGGCCCGGGCACGGGAGCAGGGGCTCTCCACCCGGGACACCGAGGACATGGCCTACGCAATCGTCGCGCTGGCAGATGAGCTCGCGATGGGAAAGCCGGAACCGATTCGCGGGTATTGGCTGGGACGACCGCTACAGCTCGGGTTTTTCAACGAGACCTTGGCCGGCGAGGGCTTCTTCACGCGGCTGGCCGACCTGCGGCGGGATCCCCGCCGAACCGATGCCCTGCGGGTGTACTACCAGTGTCTCCTTCTGGGCTTCCAGGGGAAATACAGCATCCGCGGCGGCGACCTCGAGCTGATGCGTCTTGTCGACGGGCTCAGGCCCGAGATAGAGCGAAGCATCGAGGCACCTGACAGTCTGTCCCCTGCCGGAGATCCCCCAGACGAGCCGCTCGTGCGGGCGTCGCGGAACAATACGTTTCTTTGGGTCGCGCTCGGCATGTTCGCGATCGCGCTGGCGGTCTTCATCGGCCTACGCATCTCGCTCTCCCATCAGGTCGCCGACCTGGCCGCGCGCGTCGACCAGCTCGGTCACTGAGGCGATGCGATGCTGAAGTACATATTCGCGACAATCTTCATCGGGCTCGCCTGGGCGCTCGTGCTGGTCTTTCACGACCTCCTGCCGATGTGGCCGGCGGTGGTCGCGACCGCGGTAATCGGCGGAGGTCTGGTTGCGTATCTCGCTTTTCGAGCCATCGCCGCTCGGCGCGCCGCTGCGTCGATCGAGAAGGGGTTGCGCGACCAGGCGTCGCAGCACGCCGGAGGCATCCGCCCCGACCTGCAAGCTGAAATCGCGGCGATGGAGGCCGAGTTCGAGCAGGCCGTTCAAACCCTCAAGAGCTCCAAGCTGGGACGTTCAGGACGGGACGCATTGGGGCTACTCCCCTGGTACGTCATGATCGGCCCATCGGCCTCCGGCAAGACCACCGCGATCCGCAACTCGGGCATCAAGTTACCGGTCGGAAAGAGCGGCAAGGTTCGCGGCGTTGGCGGCACCCGGAACTGCGATTGGTGGATGACGAACGACGCCATCCTCCTCGATACCGCCGGACGCTGGAGCACGGACGACGACGACCGAGAAGAATGGCTCGCGTTCCTGGACGTTCTCAAAAGGACCCGGCCGAAAAAGCCGATCAACGGCATCTTGCTCGCCGTCGGCGCAACCGATCTCACCGGAACAGAGGAGGAGATCGGCGACCTGGCCCGGACGCTCCGCGAACGCATCGATGAAGTGATCGCCCGTCTCGACATGGTGGTGCCCGTCTACCTCATGGTCACCAAGTGCGACCTCCTCTCGGGTTTCGTCGAGACTTTCGGCGATCTCAAAGATCGAGAGCGCGGTCAGATCTGGGGGTTTACGCTGCCCGTGGCCAGCGAGCACGCAGATCACGTCGACGCCTTCGCGCAGCACTTCGACGATCTGGCCGACGTGCTCGAACGGTACGCGATCGCGCGAATGGGCGAAGAGCGACGTATCGAAGCTCGGGACCGGATCTATGCCTTCCCGCGCCAGTTCGATTCTCTCCGCCAGGGGCTCATCGATCTGGTCGCAAATCTGTTCGATCGAAGCGTCTACCAAGATGCGCCGATCATGCGTGGGGTCTACTTCACCAGCGGCACCCAAGAGGGGCGACCCATCGATCGCGTGATGTCCAGCATGGCCGAGGCGTTCGGGGTACGCCCCCAAGCCATCGCGGCTCCAACGACAAAACCCAAAAGCTACTTCGTCCGCGACCTGTTCCAGCAAGTCGTCTTCCCCGATGCCGACGTGGCCGTCCGGAGCACCCGGGCCCTCAAGCGGGAGCGAACCATCCGCTGGGCGACCGCGTCGGGTGCTTTGGTCGTTTCGACGGCTTTTTTGGCCTTGCCGATCTCGTCCTACCAAAAGAACAGCGGCCTCATCGAAGATACACGCGGATTCGTCGAAAAGCTGGCGGGGACAGCCGAGACGCGCGGGCACGGTGGGCTGCTCGCGGCGGCATCGCTGGAAAGCGCCGACCCGATGGCGGCACGACTGGCCGCATTGACTATGAAGGGACCGGAGGTTTCCCTCCAGCTTGGGCTCTACGTCGGCGACGATCTCCTCGATCCACTGCGGATAGCCATCGAGCGTCTGGTCGTCGTTCCGCTGCTGGATGCGGACGCCAGTCGCCTGCTCGACTTTGCGCATGGACGCGGATCGATCGATGAGTCGAGCGCCCAAGGCGGGCTCATGCTCGAGCTCCTGCTGACGCAGCCGAAGGCCCCGGACGAGCCGTCGCCCGAAAGCGATCACTGGCCCGACAAGTGGGTCGAAGTCACCGCAACGCAGGCGGGAGAGCAGTGGGCTGCGCTGGCCGGCGACGAAGCCAGCGCGCGCGCGCGACGTGCGATAGAAAACACGATCCGCTTCTACGCTTCGAGAGCGACGGTAACCCGGCCGCTGGTCGAGCGAAAGACTCAGATAGCGCAGGTGATCTCACGGGTGCGGACGACGCTTCTCGGCGCACACGAGGGCGATCCGCTCGCCGACTTCCTGCGCGATCCGAGCCTTCCACGCGACGTACGATTGGTCGATGTCGTGGGGGGCGCGGTGACGGTCTTCCAAACAGCTCCGGCCGGCGTGAGCGGCCGCCAAACCGGACCCTCGGTGCCCGGCGCGTTCACCCCAGGTGGGTGGAAGATCGTGAAGGATCGGATTGACCGGATGACTGCCGACAGCAAACACGACGAGAACACGTGGGTGCTCGCCGCCCCGCGCGTTCGCGAAGGGGCCGACGCAGCAACGCTACAAGCCGCCTATTTCCGGCGCTACGTCGACTCGTGGAAGGCCTTCCTGCTCTCGCTCTCGATCCGCGAGCCTGCCAACATCGACGAGGCGCGGAGCCTGCTCAAGACGCTCATCACGCAGAAGCCGCTCGACGCGGTCTGGCGCAACGCCGGAAAGGATCTGGTCTTCAAGGACGACTCGCCGGTGGCAAGCGCGCTCGCCCAAGGCAAGTCATCGCTCTCGAAGCGGCTCAACGACGCAAAGAACAAGCTCCTGGGCGGGGGCGACGACGATGGCACGGCGCCCGCAGGCGGCGACCACCCGAGCAAAGCGGGCGATGAGCTGAACACGCCCGAGGACGTCGGTCGGGAATTCTCGGTCTTCCTCGGCTTCGGCCTGACCAAACCGACCGGGCTGGATTCGTACGGCCAAGTGCTGGGTGATCTGGCAAGCGCGATAGGCGAAAAGGGCGCGCCCGATCCCGCCGCGTTCCAGTCCGCCCTCAAGGCGGCGCGGTTGAAGATCGAGGGCCTCATCGCGAGCTACAACGATCACAACTGGGAGGGGGGGCTCCTGGACAAGATGCTGATGCCCCCGCTCAGCGGCGCCGAGGTCGCCGTAAGCGGGGCGACCGGCGAGTCGGCCAACCGCAAGTGGTGTGAGAACGTCGTGGTGGTCTTCGATCAGCTCCTCGCCGGGAAGTACCCTTTCTCGTCCAGCAAGAAAGCGCACGAAGCGCCAGTCGCGGATGTCGACAAGATCTTCGAGCCGAAGACGGGCGCGCTCTGGCAGTACTTCGGCGCGTCGCTTCAGGCCGACTTCGACCACCCCGCCGGCACCGCCATCTTCCACCTCAAGGACCAGCCGAGCGTGAAGTACAAGCCCAGCCTGGCGGCGTTTCTGAGGCGTGCCCAGGAGCTGACGGACCTGCTGTACAAGGATGGGACCAAGCTCGGACTCACGGTTTCCATGCGGATCCGCGCGTCGGCCCCCTACACGAAGCTCACCTTCGAAAGCGGAGGCCGGAAGCTCACCTACTTCAACACCAAGGAGCGTTGGGAGGATCTCACCTGGCCCGGACGCGGCGCCGTATTCCGGACCTTTCAGAACGCGAACGAAGCGCAGCTCGGCTACCCCGACGGTGAATGGGCCCTCTTTCACCTGCTGGACGACGGCAAGCTCAGCACGGCGTCCGAAGGGGACGAGTACCTGGCCGGAACCTGGACACCGCCGAACGGAGGCCCAGTCGTTCACGCCGACATCAAGCCCGCCGCTCTCCTGCACGCCTTCCGCGGAATCGAGATTCCACGGGGCGTCGTCGGCGGCGCTTCCGGGTGCAGGCAATGAGCGGCATGATCGGCCTTTATGGCAAGGTGGCCAGCCAACCCGACTTTCTGCGCGCGGGCGCCGGCGCCTTCTCGCAGGCCGGGCTCGATCGCTGGCTTCAGGACGGAATGGAGGCATTGCGCGCCGAACGAACCACGCTCCCGGCTGCGCCGACCGCGTTCCTGCTCGCGCCGGAGGGATCCCCGGTGGCCTTCGTGGGCGCCTTCGTGCCCAGCGCGGACGCGGCCGGCCGATCGTTTCCTCTAGCCGTGTTCACCGAAATCTCGCTGGAAGGATTGAGCGAGGCCCTGCCGTCGCTGCCGTCGGCCTACACGCCGTTCGTGAACGATGCGGCCGCGTTGCTCTCGGCCAGCTCGGGGCTCGATGGTGCCGAGCTCACGACACGGGCGCAGGCCCTTTCCCCCAGCGTGCCGGCGCCGCGCGGGACCACGGCCTGGCAGGGGGAGCCTGCCCGACCGCTCGTCGCGGCTCTCGGTGGTTCTACCCCCCCGCTTGCGTACGCGCTCCGAACCCTCGCGGCCGCCTGCGACCAAGCTGCCAAAGGCGACCCCGCGGCCACCAGCAGCCTTACGGTGGACGCCCCTGCCCCGACCCCCGCGGTGGGCGCCCTCTGGATCGAGATCGCCCGCCGCCGCCTCGGCTGGCGCGACGTCGTCCCATCATTTCTTTGGACCGAGGGACCAGAGGGCCGCTTGCTGATGCCACTCGGCTCTCTATCGTCGACCACCCTGGCCTACCTCGCCAATCCCCGTCATCGCAGCGCGCGCCTCTGGCCTCTGCGGACGACCGTCGCAAGCGCCGCGGACCAGGCGCTGGCCGCACTCACCGCTGAGCAGAGGCGCACGGTCGAGGATCCGAGCACATCGCTCGGGGACCTGGCGTCGCTGTTCGCGTGAGCGTCTGGACCCCAGGCCCGCCTACTCACCGAACGCGTATTCGAAGTCATCGCCGGGAGCCGACACCGACACCCGCGCCACGGGACGTCCCTCTCCGAGCCGCACCAGGATTTCTCGGCTGATGCGCGGCAGGAGCGTGTTGGTCAAGATGGCGTCGATCATGCGCCCGCCGCTCTCGATCTCGGTGCAGCGGCTGACGATCAGCTTCACCACCCGATCGTCGTAGTCGAGCGGCACACCGTGTGCGTCGCTGACCCGACGGGCGACCCGAGCGAGCTGGAGACGGACGATGCTGCCGATCATCTCGTCGCTGAGCGGGTAGTACGGGATCGTCACGAGCCGACCGAGGAGCGCCGCCGGAAACGTCTTGAGCAGCGGCGCACGCAACGCGGTCGCGATTCCTTCGGGATCCGGCTTGAGCTCCGGGTCCTTGCAAAGGTTGGCGATGAGCTCGCTGCCGACGTTGGACGTCAGCAAGATCAGGGTGTTCTTGAAGTCGATGAGCCGCCCCTCGCCGTCCTCCATCATCCCCTTGTCGAACACCTGGAAGAAGATCTCATGGACGTCGGGATGCGCCTTCTCGACCTCGTCAAGGAGAACGACGCTGTACGGTCGCCGCCGCACGGCCTCCGTGAGGACGCCCCCTTCGCCGTAACCCACGTATCCGGGCGGCGCCCCCTTGAGGGTCGAGACGGTGTGGGCCTCCTGGAATTCGCTCATGTTGATGGTGATGAGATTCTGCTCGCCGCCGTAGAGCGCCTCGGCCAGCGCCAGCGCCGTCTCTGTTTTTCCGACACCGGAAGGCCCGGCCAGCAAGAACACACCGATGGGCTTGCGCACGTCGGAGAGACCGGCCCGCGAGGTCTGGATGCGGCGGGCGATCATGTCCAGCGCGTGGCCCTGGCCGATGACTCGCTGACCGAGTGTGTCGGCGAGCTTGAGTACGGTCTGAATCTCGTCCTTGACCATCCGCCCGACTGGGATGCCGGTCCAGTCGCCGACCACGGCGGCGACCGCCTGCCCGTCAACCGTCGGAAAGATGAGCGGCGCCTCGCCCTGCAGCTCGGCGAGATCGTGTTGCAGCGTGCGTAGGCGCTCGCCTTCGGCGCCGGCGCGGCCGCCCCGCCGTATCCCGAGAATCTTCGCCACCAGATCCTGTTCGGCTTTCCAACGCGTTTCGAGCTGAGAGAGTCGGCCACGCTCGGCGGCGAGCTTCGCTTGCGCCGCCGCCTCGCGCCCGGCCGTCTCCCAGCCGCCGGCCCGTTCGCGGCCGATGATTTCGAGCTCGACCTCGGTCGCCGCGATCCGGCCGCGGCTGTCTTCGACCTCCGCGGGGACCGCGCTTTGGCTGATCGCGACCCGGGCGCAGGCGGTGTCGAGGAGGCTGACCGCTTTGTCCGGAAGCTGGCGCGCCGGAATGTAGCGGTGCGATAGCTTCACCGACGCGTCGAGCGCCTCATCCAGGATCGAAACGCCGTGGTGCGCCTCCAGGGTGGAAGCCATCCCGCGCATCATGTCGAGCGCTTTGGCCTCTTGCGGCTCGGGGATCTGCACCACCTGAAAGCGGCGGGTCAGCGCCGGATCCTTTTCGATGTGCTTCTTGTACTCGGCCCAGGTAGTCGCCGCGATCGTACGGAGCTTCCCGCGAGCGAGCGCCGGCTTCAGCAGGTTGGCCGCATCGCCCGTTCCAGCGGCACCACCGGCGCCGATAAGCGTATGTGCTTCGTCGATGAACAGGATGATCGGCTTCGGCGACGACTGCACCTCGTCTATCACCTGGCGCAAGCGGTTCTCGAACTCCCCTTTCATGCTCGCGCCCGCCTGCAAGAGACCCACGTCGAGCGCGCGAAGGGTCACGTCCTTGAGCGGGGGCGGCACGTCACCGGCGGCGATCCGGCGCGCGAAGCCCTCGACGACCGCGGTCTTCCCTACGCCCGCCTCCCCGGTGAGGATCGGGTTGTTTTGTCGCCTCCGCATCAAAATGTCGACGATCTGGCGGATCTCCTCGTCTCGCCCCGAGATGGGGTCGATCTCTCCCTTTCGCGCGCGCTCGGTGAGATCCACCGAGAACCGGGCCAGCGCTTCTCCACGGCCGAGGGCCGCCGCCGGCATGGCGCCGCTCGTCTCTCCCGGCATCCCGCCGCCGCCTGCGGCGGGTAGCGACGCTTCGGGCGAGCCGTTGACGATAGCGGCGAACTCTTCGGTCAAGCGATCGGCTCTCAGCTTCTCGAATTCGCGGGACATCGCCGGGAGCGCGTTGCGCAGGACGGGGGTCTTGAGCGCACCGATGATGAGGTGCCCCGTACGAATCTGACCATCACCGAACATCAGACTGCTATAGACCCAGCCACGTTCGACCGCTTCTTCGACCTGCGCGGAGAGGTCGGATATCGAAGTCGCGCCGCGCGGTAGACGGTCCAGCGCCTCGGTCATGTTCTTGGCCAGCCGGCCGGGATCGATCTGAAACGCGCCGACGATGTGGTGGAGATCCGAATCCTGCTGCTGCAGGATTTGGTGGAACCAGTGCACCAGCTCGACGTACGGATTTCCGCGCAATTTACAGAAGGTCGTTGCGCTCTCGATCGCGGCGTAGCCAAGACTGTTGAGCTTCCCGAACAGGGCCAACCGGCTTATTTCGGACATCTCTACTCTCCTCACGCGACGGAACGCGCCGCTTCATCCTGGGGGTCAAGCACCAAATCTTCTCGTCGCCCGCCGGCGGCGCGACCGAGCCACGTCGTCCAAGCCAAACGGGAGCGGCCGAGGTGCCACGGCTCCTCGACGCGCTCTTCTAAAATCAGCCGCAGGTCCCATCGCAGCTCGTCTCCAACGTAGTTGCGCACCATGGCGGACAGCTTGGGGAGGCTGGCACCACCCGGTAACATCCGCTGAAACGCTGCGTGGTCGAGCGGTCCCAGCACGACTCGGAACTTCTGCTGTCGGCTCCAAATGCGCGCGCCGAGCGTGGTCGAAACGCCGAGCCGACCGCGATCCGAAAAAGCGCGGAGGCGCCACCGATGATCGCTTGGAAGCTCGAGCCACTCGCCGACAAACTGCTCGATCCGCGCCGCTACCCCAAAGAAGTCGCCGATCATCGCCGCCAGCCCCTCCGCGTTTCGGCTCTGGGCCCCCAGGCGCCCGGCATAGAAGAGCTTGGCCGCGTCGGGGAAAGCGTCCCGCGATCGGAGCCCCGCCAGCCCGAGCCCGGCCAGCGCACCGACATAGAGCTCGAACCGATCGTTCGCGGGGAGATCGTGGCTCACGGTGGGCTGACCGCTGGCCCAAGCCCGGTAGAAGAGCATCAACATGCGGTGGTGAAACAGATCGAAGAACCGAGTCATCGTCGGATCATCCGCATTGCGCTGGCGGTCTCGGGCGTACTCCGTCAGGTGCAGCGGAAGAGGTCCGTTTGGACCCAGGAGCCCGAAGAAGTTGACCGTGAGGCGTGGCGGGGCGCCATCCACGCCCGGCCGCAACCGGCCGAGCGTGGACGCCGCGAAAGTCAAATCCGGTTCCTGCCCGAGGCGGATCGGCTCTTCGGCCGGACGCAACGCGGCCCCGAATCGAGGTCGATCGGGTGCATCAAGAGAGAGAGCCTCCAACCGGCGCAGCGCCTGGAAGAAATCGAACTGGTGCGGCGCGCGCGCGAGCGCATCGAGAAGTCGCGCCAAGGACCGGCTCCGACCACTCGCCTCCCCGGCCTCCGCCGGGGCTAGATGATCTTGCGCTGTCCGATTCTCGCCCGCCATCGCATGATCTCGCCGCGCTGGATCGTCCGCAGCACCGTTTCGGTGAACGAATTTATCGAAATGTACTTGGCAAAGAACCGTTCGAGGACGGCGCCGAGAAGAAACACCCCAGCTCCCTCGAAGGCTGCCTCGTCGCAGGTCACGTTGATCTCAAGCCCCCGTCCAAAGGTGGTTGGTCCGGAAACCGGCAGGGCCCGCGTGATCGCCGCCGAGGCGGTCGCGCGGATTCCGTCTATCTGCTTGCGCGAGCCTGAATCGCTCAAATCGGCGTAGAGGGAGAGCATCTCCCGGAGGGCTTGGGCCTTCTGCCCCGCCCCGGCGGCCGCGTCGACGAGCGACAGGTAGTTCAAGGACAGCTGGCTGATCAGGCGCCAGCTGGCATCTCCGTGCGCATGTGAGGGATGCGGAGGCGTCGGTCCAGCCAGGCAGCGGATTGCCTCCACCGGCGCGCCCGTGTCCAGCGTGAAGTCGGTGCGCCCCTGACCGAGCGAGAGATGCAGCGGCAGATCGCGGTTCGTGCACCAGGTCTCGACCGCGAGCTGCCGAAGACTCGATCGATAGGGTCCTTCGTCGGGATCGACAAGAGAGAGAAAGACCTCGCTCCCGACATAGCTCGACCGCGCGCCGCGTGCGCGCTGCCGGGCCGACAGGGTCCGGGGTTGGCGCTGTACCGTGTAGTAGGCGGGGGTCTCGCCGTCGGCGGTCTGGTCGTTCCAGGCGAAGAACGGATGAAATGGCTGCTTGACCTCGGCGGTGGATCCGAAGCCGATCACCTCCCCGACGGTGTGAACTTCGAAGTCCATGGGTCGCGTGCGATCCGGAACGACGTGGTACTCGTTCTCGGCGTCCGTGAGATGAATGCGGTCTGCGCGCCTGGGAAACAGGTTGACTGCCGGCGTGCAAAAAAGAGCGAAATGCTCGGCGCTGACCACCCCGTCGAGAGCACGGTCGTCGACGTCGCTCAGGACCACGATCTCGATCTCCGATCCAGAACAACGACCGACAGCCGTCCGCAGATTTCGGAGTTTCATGAAGAGGAAGCGGGCGGAAAACGCGAAGTACTCCTGAAGCAAGCGGTAGCCCTGAAACGATCGTGGACCGTACGGGAGCAAAGCTTCGTCGTCTTCGAATCCCACCGATACGATCGGATCGTCGACAATCAGATGTTGCCATGGGACCGGACGCGTCGTGGGACGAACCACCACCGCCAGCGGGTGGCCGAGCAGCTGTTCGTAGAGCCGCGCCGGAAGCTCGTCGCTGCCGCGTATGAAGAAAGTCAGCTCGTCGAGGGCCAGATCGGAAACCTTCAGCCCCGCGGTCGCCCTCAACTTGAGGCGCAACGCCGCGCGCGGCCGCCGGGGCAAATCGAGCTCGCCGAGGTCACCGAGATAGCCCGTGTACTCCGCGTGCGCGAGCTCCAGCGGCCAGAGCGTCACCTCATGCGCGGTCCGATATTCACAAGCGGTCTGATCGCCGCGCCCGAGCAGGCTCCGCAGCGCGGTCCCTCGCGGAACGCGGTATCCCGCCCCGAGCGCCCCTTCGCCCAGGTTCGGCTGGAGCTGCATGATCCCCATGGACGGCGTGGGGGACAGATACTGCGGGTAGACGATCTCCAGGAGGTGTTGGGTGAAGCGCGGAAACTCGTCGTCGATCTTGAGGTGAACCCGCGCCGCCATGAAAGCGAACCCTTCGAGCAGGCGTTCGACGTAGGGATCGGCGCATTCGAAGGTGTCAAGCCCCAGCCGGCCCGCGATCTTGGGAAACTCTCGTGCGAACTCGGCGCCCATCTCGCGGACGTAGTTGAGCTCCCGCCCGTAGTACTGCAGAAGACGCGGGTCCATCAGCCGCCCTGACCCAGGTCGGACACGCTGACGCCGCCGGTCTCGAGGTCGATCTCGGTGCGCAAGAACAGACGGAGCGGCAGGGGCTGTGCCCACAGCTCTGCCTCGATGTCGAAGCACATCGCGTTGTGACTCATCTTCTGCTCGTCCGCGATGATTCGCACCTTGACGGTGCTCTTGAGGAGCCGGGGCTCGAAGTCCGCGATGACCCGGATAAGCAAGCGCTCCAGCGCCCGCACGTCCACGCTCGAGGCGGTGCGACCGGCCAGATCGGGCATTCCGTAGTTCAACACCGACCGCTGAACCTCGGGCTGCCCCTCGAGATCCTCGAGGGCCGCCAAGTGGGTGGTGTTGAGAAGCCAGGTCAGGTCGCGCCTCACGCACTCGCGCAGGCGCGCCGGCGACAACACCCGTTTCTCACGGGACTCCTGACGCTGCTGACGGTCGTCGTCGGTGAGCCGATCCAGCAACGAGGGTTGCAGGCGTTCCTTCTGGGTCAGCTCCGCCATGGATCAACCGGGGACTTCGCTGGGGGATTCGCTCTGCTGCGGGCCGAGCTTCACGACCCGCACGTCCATGATCGGAAACTCACCGAGATCGGTGGCCCAGAGTCGCTGCCCCGAACCCAGGTAGGTCTCGTGGGGTCGTTCGATCCATTCTGTGCTGCGCGCCAGCACGATGCGTGGATCCGGCGAGCTCTCGGAACCGGGATAGCGGGTCGGCACCATCGCCACGCTCTCGCCACCGTTCGTGAAGGTTAGGGTAACCGGCGTCCAGGCGACATCCCGAAGGTCAACCGGCTTCTCGATCCTCATCTCGCGGAGGCGCATGAACGGGATCCAGTAGAAGCGGCCGTTCACGACCGCCTCGAGGATGGGTCCCAGGCGCGCGTCGGCATCGGATATCCAGGCAAAAGGACGATCGTCGATGAGTCCGGACGTCGCCGGGGCATCCTCGAACGCGCGCTCGCGAAGGCGGCCCGCGTCCTCGAAGCGCTCCTCCGCAGCAAGCTGGAGCGCACGAAGCAGCAGCGCGATCCATTCCGCGGGCTCACCGAAGACCAGAGGCGATCCCCGGCCCGCGAAGATCTCGGCGCGGACGACTTCGCACCGCAGGACGTCTCGATAGGTCTCCCGCATGGCCAGCGCTGTGGGATCGAGCTCTGCCGCGACCTCGAGCTGGGTCAGAGCGCGCTTCCAATCCCCGAGGACCGCCAGGATCTGGAAGAGAAATATCCGGAGGCGGGGATCCGCCGGCTTCTTCTTCACCTGCGTCTGCAGCTCCGCCAAGGCCTCCTGCAGATGCCCGGCCCGGATCTGCTCCTCGGCGGTGGTCACGAGAATCGCCGCGCCCCGGTTGATGGCGGCACGGCGATTCCTGAGACCATCGGTCGGCCGCCCTAGGCGAGCGTCGGGGTGTTACCCGGAATGTTCCAGGTGACCGTGATGGCTGCGCCACCGGTGCCGTCCGACTTTTGCGGCGTGTATTGATAGGTGAACTGAGAAAAGTTGAGCGACACAACCTCGGTCTGCCGATCGTCACCGCCGGAGGTCGCCAGCGCCACCGACGAGACCATGACATTTTGAAGGGTCACCACCAGGTAAACGAGCGCCGACGCACCCGCCTTTCGCAACGACAGTGTGGCCTTGGGAAAGGCCTGTCCGTTGCAGCAAGCCATGGTGAGGACCGGGCTCGCGGTATCAACGAACTTCACGAACGAAAGATCGTTGACGTGGACCTTTCCGGCGCCGCTTCCGGTTCCGGAGTGCGCAGATCCCGACTGAGTAAGTCCCCAATTCCAGGACACCACCTCGATTGCACCGGCAAACTGCTTGTCCGTGGACTCACCGGTGACTTTGGTAATTTGCATGAACATGTCGACGGCCATGGCGCATTTCTCCTTATTGCATGTGCTTTTGACTGATCCGCGTCACTGCGACGAAGATGCGACTCCCACTCCGTTTATGTTTCTCAGCCCCCCGCCTTCGCCGATGGCAACTTCGAGGTCAGGCGCAGAGACACGGTGAGCCCTTCCAACTGATAGTGCGGCCGAAGGAAAAACTTCGAGGTGTAGTATCCGGGGTTTCCTTCCACCTCTTCAACGACGACCTCGGCGGCGGCCAGCGGCTTGCGGGCCTTGATCTCCTCGGTCGAGTGCTCGGGATCGCCGTCGACATACTGCATGATCCATCCCTGCAGCCACTTCTGCATGTCTTCCCGCTCTTTGAAGGATCCGATCTTGTCGCGGACGATGCATTTGAGGTAGTGCGCGAACCGACAGGTCGCGAATAGGTAGGGCAACCGCGCCGCTAGGTTCGCGTTCGCGGTCGCATCTGGATCGTCGTAGGTGACTGGCTTCTGCAAGGACTGCGCACCGATGAACGCCGCGAAGTCCGAATTCTTCTTGTGGATGAGCGGCATGAAGCCGTTCTTGGCCAATTCTGCTTCCCGCCGGTCGCTGATGGCGATTTCCGTCGGACACTTCATGTCGACCCCGCCGTCGTCGGTCGGGAAGGTATGGGTCGGAAGTCCTTCGACCGCTCCGCCGGATTCGATGCCCCGAATCCGAGAGCACCATCCGTACATCTTGAACGAGCGGTTGATGTTCGTCGCCATCGCGTACGCGGCATTGGCCCATGCATACTTCTCGCTGCTGGCCGACGCCGTGTCCTCCTCGAAGTCGAACTCCTCGACCGGGTTCGTCTTGGCCCCGTAGGGCTGCCGGGCCAAGAAGCGGGGAAGCGCGAGACCGAGGTAGCGCGCATCTTCCGAGTCGCGGAGCGAGCGCCAGGCGGCCATGTCGGGCGTCGTGAAGATCTTGGTGAGATCGCGGGGGTTGGACAGCTCCTGCCAGGAGTCCATCCCGAGCAAGGCCGGTGAGGCGCCGGAGATGAAGGGCGCATGGGTCGCGGCGGCGATTTTCGACATTTCGCCCAGCAACTCCACGTCCGGGGCCTGGTGATCGAAGAAGTAGTCGCCCACCAGACAGCCGTACGGCTCCCCGCCGAGCTGACCGAATTCTTCCTCGTAGAGCCGCTTGAAGATGGGGCTCTGGTCCCAGTTGGTTCCCTTGAACTTTCGGAGGGTTTTGTGAAGGTCCTTCTTCGAAACGTTCATGACGCGGATCTTCAACATCTCGTCGGTCTCGGTATTGTTGACGAGGTGATGAAGCCCGCGCCAGGCGCTCTCCACCGACTGGAAGTCTTTGTGGTGAATGATGGCGTTGATCTGTTCGGTCAGCTTCTTGTCGATGGCGGCGATCATGGCGTTCACCGATTCGACGACATCGGAGCCAATGAGCGTGCTCTTCTCGATCGCCTGCTGAGCGAGCGTTCGAACGGCCCCCTCGACTTCCTCCCGCGCACGTTGCGACTGCGGCTTGAACTGCTTCTGCAAGAGCGCCGTGAACTCACCGGCGTCGGTGGTGAGCCCCTCCTGCTGTGCCTTCGTCTGCTCCGATTCCGCCATGACTACTTGTCCTTGCCGGCCTGTTCGGCCTCTGCATCCTTCGGCTTGGGCGTCTCAGCCAACCACTTGAGCAGCCCCGGATCGCGCATGACCTTACCGATCAAGTCTTCGGCCCCGCTCTTGCCGTCCATATAGGTGACCAGATTCGCGAGCTGCTGCCTGGCCTGGAGCAGCTCATTCAAGGCCCCGACTTTTCGGGCGATCGCCGCCGGAGAAAAGTCATCCATGCTGTCGAACGTGATGTCGACGTTCAAATTCCCCTCCCCGGTCAGCGTATTGGGGACCTGAAACGCGACCCGCGGCTTCATGGCCTTGAGTCGGTCGTCGAAATTGTCCACGGAGATCTCGAGGAACTTCCGATCGGCCACCGGCGGCAGCGGCTCAGCGGGATTACCGGAGAGGTCGGAGAGCACCCCCATCACGAAGGGGAGCTGAACCTTTTTCTGCGCGCCGTAGAGCTCGACGTCGTATTCGATCTGTACGCGGGGTGCCCGGTTACGCGCGATGAATTTTTGACTGCTCATGTGACCACCTGCCTCCTATTGATAGGGCCTAAGCCCGAGTCGCTGTTACTCCGTTCGCCCTTTTAGGACCTCGATCTGTGAAATCGCGTCCGGTACCAGGTCCCGCACGATGTCGACGAAGCTCATCGTCACGAGACGCTTGCAGCGCTCCATGAAGAGCGGAATCGGGCTCGAAGGCTCATATTTCTTGTAGTACCCCAGAATCCTATCGAGCGCTCGCACGACATCCTCCCGAGACCCGATCTCGCCCGACAGGGAGGCGGCTGGGCGAGAAGAGGGGGCACCGTCTCCATCCGCCGAAACGTCGACGGCGGATGGCACCCGACGACCCAGGGTGGTGTGGAGAAAGGTCGCGATCTTCCGCACCAGAACCGCCAAGCCGCTGAAATTGGGCGCGCTACCGGCACCGACACTCTCGACGAGCGCCGACTCGATGCCTTTGAGGGCCGCGGCGCAAGCCTGGGCCGCCGAGACATCCGCCTGAAGGACCGCCAGATCGCAGTCCATTCCGGCGGCTTCGATGTTGGCCGTCCTGGAATGCCCAGCGCCATTCCCCTCGGTGGAGGTTTCGATGGCGGCGGCCTCGACATCCTTGAATGAGAATCGTCCGATCGTTCGCGAGACGATGAGGGGCGTCGTCCGGACCGCTGCCAACACCTCCGGTGCCGTCAGCGTCGACAGGATATTGACACGCATGGTTGGGTCGTTGCCGTCCTCGGGATCGAGGTGGGGGTACAGACCTTCCCAATACGTCTCGACGAACCTCTGAAGCAAGGTCAACCCCTCGCTGAAGCCCCGAAGACCGTCGGTGTGAAGCAGCGCCTTCGTGAGGTGAACGGCCACCCGAAGATCCTTCGTCCGCGCCAGCAGATCGGTCGCCAGGCGACCAACGACCCTCCAGTCCGGTTCCTCGGCCGCGGTGATCGTCTTGCCGATCTGCTGCTCCGGCTTCCCCACCGCTGACCGGTCGAGCTCCGCAAAACCAGCATCGCCATACTCAAGGTTCGCACCGCACGGATCGGCGGAGCTGACGGGCGCGAGCAACGCATCGAGGTTGTGTGGCATGGCACAGCTAAGACGGCGTGCTTATTTGGTATCACAGCTGAGGCGTTGTCAATCGCAGGTGTGGGTTTTGAGGTGCGGGGCCGTCCAAGGCTCAGCCAGACGGGGGCCAGAATCGGCTATGATGCTCCTTGATCCATCCCATGCCGCTCGAAATCACCGTCAAGGATCCGACAGAGACGTCGACGCGGACGCTGAAATTCTCGGAATCGCCCGTTCGGATCGGCCGCAACCAGCTCAACGACATCCCGCTCGACGACCCCTTCGTCTCCGAGTGGCACGGCATGATCCGTTTCACTGAGGATAGCGTCGCGTATTTCGATCTCGGATCGACCAATGGGAGCATCATCGACGGCGCTCGACTGGTCAAGAACGTCCCGGCTCCATTGACCAAAAACTCCCGCATCCTCCTGGGGCGGATCGAGCTGGCGATCTCGAGCCAGCGGACGGATACGGGTCCAAGAAAGACCATAGCCTGGGGGCATCCGGGTAGCGCGGATCGCGCCCCGTTGGAGCGATCCGGACTTCCCGCTCGCTCGGGACTCGAACCCGACGAGCTCGGTAAATCCTCGGAGAAGCGGGCTCCGGACGCCGGAACCGCCGACCCAACCTCCGAAGCGGCGGCGCTATTACGCCAGCAAAAGCTGCTCGAGGCGTTTAGCGAAGCCTTCGTCGGCTTGCGGAAGGGATACGAACAGTTCGGCGCCGAGGTCGGGGTCCGCACCATCAACGGTCGAACGCCGCTCCACCGCGCCCGTACGAGCCGAGAAATACTCGATCACCTCTTGCAACCCGGCGTCGACGTCGCCGCCGCGACGCGCGATCTCATCGGCATCTTCGCGGACTTCGGCATTCACCACATCGCCATGATGGAAGCCGTGACCGAGGGAGTTCGAGCGCTTCTCCAGTCTCTCGATCCACGGGCCAACGATCTCGACGTCGGCGGGCGTTTGTTTTCCGCTTCGAAGGCCAAGGGCCAATGGAAAGCCTACCTGGAGCGATTCGACCAGGCCCTCACAGAAGACCAAGAGCTGCACGCGTCGATCTTCGGCGCAGAGTTCGCGCGGGCCTATGCCAGAGTCACGGTGGGTGACGGGCAAAAAACGCCCTGAGCGGGACGCTCCTCGGAACCGGAGCTCTGGTCAGGGTCAGCGGCGAGCGAGGCTTCTGTCCGCGCCCCGGACATTTGCCAGGTTCCCGACGCTTGCCGACTTGAACACGTAGATCCCGCTGCCCAGGTCGATCGTCTCGCCGTCGGTGAGGGGCTGGCGCTGACCAACGGACTGGCCTTCGACCTTCACGCCGCCGCTCAGAGGCGCGATCGAAAACTCCCCGTCCTCGACCGAGATCTCCGCATGCTCGGCGACGAGAGCTGGATCTCCCGTGATTCGAATGGTGCAGCCAGGCGCCTGGCCGATGACGGTCCGATCGGCGCCGATCCTGAGCGTCTCTCCCCGCCGTCCAGGCCCTCCGGCGCGGACGAGCCAAGCCACCGACACGCCCCGCGTCTGGTTCTCGCCCGCTCGTAAAGCGTCTTGGATCGCCACCGCAGCGCCGCGCGCCCGGGGGCTCCCAAGGGTGGGGTGCGTCCGAGCCGCCCTGCGAAGGGCCTCGGCCAGCTGCTCGAAATTGAGAGCTATAAAGGCGCTCCGTTCCTCGGCCGTAGCATGTGCATTCAGCTTCTGGGCCACCTCGTCGGCCGGCATTTGGCTCGTCACCGCCTCGGCCATCAGGCGTGCGAGCGACTCGCCGAGAGCCGGGCGGTCACCGGCCCTCCGGGCCAAGAGGTCGCGAATCTCTTGCATCCGCTTCCGGCCCGGCCGCGTCCGCAGGTAGGGAAACCGAGGGTCGGACAGAAGAGCTTCATCCATGTCGACCAGTAACCCAATCGCACCCAAATGGTTGCGCGTCAGTTCTTCCACCGCCCGTTCAGGAGACGCCCCCCGTCGGATGAGGTTGTGCGCCGCCGCGACGACGACCTCGGCGCGCGGGGGAGATGCGGCGGGCCCAGCTCGGCGTCGAAGCAACAACGTTGCCGCCCCCGCGGCCCCGAGCAGCGCAACCGAGATCAGGGTTAATAGCCAACGTAGGTTTCCGGTGCCCACGGCCACCGTCCCGACCTCGGCCGTCAGCCGTTCGCCGTCGGCTGCGGTAAGATGCACCGATAGTCGGTGGGATCCTCCGAGCAGACGCCAGGTCCACGGCGATGGTACCTCGACACGTTGGAGATCGGCCAGACCCTGGCCAAGCGACTCGACCGTGTTCTCGAGATCTTCGACTTGATCGCGAGCACTGAGAAATCCGCCCGCCGAGTCGTGCAGGTCGCGAAGATTCCCAGCTGCTTGCGCGGCGTCGGCCTCTGGCCGGAACCCGGCCACCAGCACGGTAACCCCGGCGCGCCGCAGCTCCGCTCCAATCTCGGCAAAATCGCCGGGGTTCTCACCTCTCGGATCGGCGAAGTCCCGTCCGTCCGTGATGAGCAGCAGGATCTTGAGAGCTGCTGGATCCGCGGCCAGGTCCGCGAGGTTGAGCCGAATAGCTTCGATCATGTTCGGCCGATATCCGTCCAAATAAGGGATCTCATCGAGCCGGCTGATGTCCGCCGCTGTGAGCCGGGCCCGCCCCTGTCTCAAACGTCCGTAGATGGTGGGATAAACGACGGTCCGGGACGGAACACGCTGAAAAAAAGCGTGGATTCCGTCCAGCACGCCGGCGGGCACTCCGTCGATCCAGAGATAGACCAACCCCACGCTCAGAGGGGGACGCCAGGTCTGGCTTCCCTCTGCGGAAGCGGTCGCCCAGTCCGCGAGCGCCTGGACCGACGTGGTCGCCGTCGGCTGCCCATCGACTGTCAGTTCCAGAGTCGAAGCCTTGAGCGACCTCCCGCTCTCATCGATCCCGCCGACCAGGAAGGTGATTCTGTCGGCGCCGGCCTCCGATGCCGGTCGCGTGGTGATGAGCGTGGGGCCGGCGACCGCAGGGAGTGCGAGCAGAATTCCGCCAAGCGCGCAGGCACCCAGCCACGTGCGCTGGCGAATCATGACGCCCGCGCACCGAGGCCGGGCAACCAAAGCGATCTGAACACCATCTCCGTTGCGCCAACCTTCACGACATCGCCGTCGGCCAGGCGAAGGCTCTTCCCGGGAGTGATTCGGCGGGAATTGACAAAAGTACCGTTCGCCGAGGGTGAGGTCTCCCTATCGCTGATCGTAAACGCGTCGGTCCGAGTCCCGGTCCGAGGACGACTCAAGACTGCGTGCCCGCTGGACATGAACGTATCGGCAAACTCGACCAGGCCCGGCGTTCCCGATGGCAGCGAATCGGCGCGCGACAAGATCGATCGCACTTGATCGAGCTCGATGAGCGAGCCGCGGCGCTGGACGTCGACCGAGCTAACGATGACCAGCCATCCAAGCGTCATCCCTTCGGCCGCTTGTGACGCCACCTCCCCAGGAGCCATATAAAGCGTCTTGGGTGCCACCAAGTTCGGCCGACACCGACCGCACGTCGTCCCCCACCCCGAGAGCATCGCCTCACCACAGTTGGGACAGGGAATCTCCCGCGGCGTGGGCGCCGGGGCGGCAGGCTCGAACAGTTGGCCCGGCGGTCGCGCAGCAGAGACTGCGTCTCCCTTCGTTCCCTTCACCCGCGCGCGTGCAGGCCTTCGAGCGCCTCCTGGCGCCGGACGCGGCCGGCTGGAAGCTTTGCTCGGCTGAACCGCGCCACCGCCGAACAACTGTTTCAATTTTTCGAACACGGGCCGGCGCGGCTCATCATAGGTTCGGCATCTGCGACGGTCAAACCCGCCTCGGACGCCTCCACGGGACCCTTCCCACGACCAGTCGGCTAACATCTTCACCGTTCGCCGGATGATTTCTTTCCCTCGAAGTCTTGCCGCCACCCTGATCGCCGCCGCGGTCTTGGCTAAGACGACGGCGGTCGCGGTGGAGTCACCCGCCTCGCAGGGCAGGTCGATCATCATCGCCGGCCAAGCTTTCGATGTGGGCCGTCCGGTGGTCCTCTGGCGCGATCCCCAGGGGTTCGACGCGTACCAGACCCGCTGCGTCGATCAAAATGGCGGCTGCTGCGACGGTGAATCGAAGCGCTACGGAGTCCGCAAGGGGGTGGAGCGCGGCTCGCTTGACGAGCTCCAGAGCCATGTATCGCAGCTGGTTTTGCACTTCGACGGCTGCGTCAACTCGCGCTCCTGCTTCAAGTCGATGCACAACCGGCCACGCCCAAGCGGCGAAGGCTGCGGCCTGTCGGCCCATTTCATGATCGACGCCGACGGTACGATCTACCAGACGCTCGATATCGTCGAGCGCGCTTACCATGCCGAGGAGGCCAACTCCGATTCGATCGGGGTCGAGATCTGCAACCGCGGCCGCGTGGATCGTAGCGAATGGCCCAAGCTCCCCGCCGACTACCGCACGCGTCCCACGCGCGAGGTGGTGATAAACGGCGATCAGCACGAAGCTTACGAGTTCCGGCCCGAGCAGTACGATGCGATCGTCGCCCTGACGCGGACGTTGCTGCGTGTCTTTCCCAAGATCAAGCCGATCATCCCCGAAGCGAACGGCCAACCGATCATGGACACACTGTCGGACCCGCTCGCCTTCGCAGGGATCATGGGGCACCTGCACATCGAGAAGAAGAAATGGGATCCGGGAGCGCTCGACTGGCAGCGCATCCTCCGAGCTCTGAACGGGTTCGAGCTCCCGGTGCAGATCCGATCGTTCACGGAGATGCCACGAACGCAGCCGGACCTCCTGGCCGCGCGGCGCGCGGCCTTCTTCAACGCGGAGGAACGCGCGACGGGCTTCTTTCCCATCGCGGCTGGTCGATTGTGGCACTCCGGCGTGCATTTGCGCGCCGCGCTCGGGACGCCGGTCCGCGCACCGACGCGGGGGCGCATCCTGGCCGCCCGCAGAGCCACGGCGGGTGTCTCATCGACGTCGTTCGTGCTGATCCGCCACGACCTGGATGTCGGCGACACGCCGATCGTTTTCTACTCGCTCCTCGCGCACCTCGACCTTCCGGCGGCGGGGTCCACCGATGCGACCGCGATTCCCTGGCTACAAGCGCTGGCGCAGGGCCCCGGCGACGTCCGGGCCGATCTCGATGCGGGGAAGGTCGTGTTTCTCGATCAACGCGTGGAGGCCGGCGACCTGGTGGGGTACGTGGGAACCGTCAGCCGCGGCCCCGAAGAGGGCCCGGAGCTCCATTTCGAGATCTTCACGACCGAAAAACTGCCCGGTGAGCTCGGACGCGCCTTCCACTACGTGAGCGCGGCCGACGACGGTGCGGTGGTTCGTCGGGCGGATCTGATAACCCCCGAGGATGCGAACGGAGATCAAGAGCTCGATGCGAGCGAGATCGCGCAATTCTTCCGAAGCGGCGACCTCGATCGACGTCAGGCTCTCCGCCGCGTCGCCATCCGCCACCGCCACGAGTGGGGAGACCGCAACACGGAGGCCGACTTCGTCGCCCTCCGCGAGCTGGCTGGTCTGACCGATCCGGAACGGCATCAGTTCTATCAGATCGCCATCGCGCCCTACGTGTTCTGGACCGATGCGCTCTCCCAGTCGGTGGGGCTGCCGGTCAATCAAACCATCTACTCCTACAACGCCCTGACCTTCCTTCTGGAGCTGGCGGCTCGAGCGAACCACGTCGAGCTCCCGGCGGCGCGCGGCCACCAAATCGGCGAAGCCGGGCTCGAGCCGCGCAAATTGCACGTCTCGCTCGCCGACTGGACCAACCCGCGGGCGTCGCCGATCGAGCCGCCCCTCTTCGGGCCGCCCGTCGGTATCCGCCTCGGGCCGAAGCGGCGCGAGGATATCCCGCTCATCGAGCTGGACCCGACCGACAGCCGCTGAACCGGCTGCCGCGGACGGACCCCGGCGCCCACACCGACCACGATGAAGGCGTTCATCAAGCTCAATGCACAGCTGAGCTCAAAATTCTGCAGCGACGGGGACCAAGAATTTCGAGTGGGGAACTGGGTCTTTCAGCTCAAGCCGGCCCCAAGCCGGGCGACATCGTGGTGATCAACAAGTACTCGAATTTTCCGCTGTCCGGCTACGAGGTAAAAGGCTACCAGCGGTAGACTCCGGGCGGAGGCGCCGCACGGCCCTCCGTTCACGCCATTCGACGGGCGCTTGACCCGTGGCGGGGATCGTGGCTCCAATCGGCGCACGAGACTTGATCGGCACGGTCGTCAATAACTACCAGGTCGTATCGATCTTGGGAGAGGGTGGGATGGGCGCGGTCTACCTCGCCGAGCATCCGTTCATGGGGCGGAAGGCCGCGATCAAGGTGCTGCGGAAAGATCTCGCCGAAGATCGCACCCTGGTTGAGCGGTTCATGAACGAGGCGCGGGCGGCGAACGCCATCCGCCACCCCAACATCATCGACATCATCGACGTCGGGTTGCTCCCGTCCGGGATCCCGTACCTCATGATGGAGTTTCTTGACGGCGAGAGCCTGGCCAAGCGAATCGAGCGCCAGCGCCCGATGCCCGTCGCGGAAGCCGTGGATGTCGCGGTGCAGACCGCATCGGCGCTGGCCGCGGCGCACGAAAAGGGGATCGTCCACCGGGATCTGAAACCCGACAATCTGTTCCTGATTCCCGAGCCTGGGCGGCCGTTTGGGCGGGTCAAGGTCCTGGACTTCGGGATTGCGAAGCTGCGCGGCGAGCTGTCGGGGAGCGGCGCAAAGACGCAGACCGGCGCGATCATGGGGACCCCGCCGTACATGTCGCCCGAGCAGTGCCGCGGGATCTCCGACGACATCGACCAGCGGACCGACGTCTACGCGCTGGGGATCATCCTCTACGAGATGCTGACGGGGACGCCGCCGTTCGTGAGTCAGGGTTGGGGCGAGCTGGTGCACATGCACATCAGCAAGCCGCCGCCACCGCTGCGAGCCCGCAACCCTGACATCCCGCCGGAGCTGGAGGCGGTCATCCTCAAGGCGCTGGCCAAGGAGCCGGAGGCCCGCTGGAGCTCGATGGCGGAGATCGAGTCGGCGCTGCGGAGAATCACGCCAGATAAGGCCGCTCGCAGCAAGCGAAGTGACCCAGTGGCGAGGAGTGCCGTGAGCGGGACCGCGATCCTGACCCCGACGACGCTCCGATCCTCGGCCGGCCAGGTCGCGACGGATCTCGGCGACGATCTCGCCGCGGACGAGGCCGCGCTGGTCGGGCGCTCTTGGGGACGGCGGCCGGCGTTGGTGCTCGGCGGTCTCACGCTATCTGGTATCGTCGTCGCGGCCGTCGGCTTCGGTGGGCGGCACGCTTCCGAGCGCGCGGCCACGTCGGTGACGCCGCCACCGATTGCAGAGCCGGCCGCTCCGGCGCCAACCCGAGTGACCACGGCGCCAGTACCCGTGGCTGCCGCGGCCATTGCGCCGCCTCCGACGAAGGCGCGCACCAACGTACCTTCGGAGGCGCGTGCCCCTACGATCGAGCCCGCGAAACCAGAAGCGGCTGCGCAGACACCAAGAAAGAAGAAGCCAAAGGCGGCCAAACCCTCTCATCCGGCGATCGGTATTGCCGAAACACAATCGCCGGTGATCCCGCCTCTGGCGTCGAAAAAGAAGCCCGACTGCAACCCGAACTACTATTTCGACGTCCAGGCGCGAAAACACTTCAAACCGGAATGCTTTTGAGCCCCAAGCGCGACGAGGAGCCATGACGCGTACCGGCCAAGTCATTCTCGCAACATGTTTTTGGTCGATAGTCCTGGCCGCCAGTTACACGCTCGCCGCCGATCCCACCACCGCGGAGTGTCTCTCCGCGAACGAAAGCTCGCTGGGGTTGCGGAGCCAGCACAAGTTGCGGGACGCTCGCGCGAAGCTCCTCATCTGTTCGGCGCCGAGCTGCCCGGCGGATGTCCGCGACGAGTGCATACGCGGCGTCAACGAGATCAACGCCGCCGTCCCGACGATCGTCTTCGAAGCCAGGGATCCAACCGGCGCCGATCTCGGCGCGGTGAAGGTCAGGATGGACGGCGAGCTGCTTGTCGAAAGCCTGGAGGGGACGGCGCTATCGATCGATCCCGGCACGCACACGTTCTCGTTCGAGACGTCGGGCCAGCCCAAGGTCGAAAAACAGTTCTTGATCCGCGAGGGCGAGAAGGATCGGCGCGAGCGGATCATGTTCGGCGCTCCCGCCGTCGCGGTCGCGCCTGTGGCGGGTGCCGAAGCTACGCCGCCCGGAACGACGCTTGCCGTATCGCCATCCACGACGACGACCGAACCGCCGTCGCACGGCCTCGGCGCACAGCGAATCGGCGCGCTCATCGCGGGCGGGGTCGGCGTCGTGGGGATCGGGATCGGCATCGGATACGCCCTCGATTCGAGATCGAAGCACGACAGCGCGACGCAGGTCTGTCCCGACCCGCAGTGCCCGGCCGGTTCAAACGGCGTGGACCTGTGGAACCAAGCCATATCCGCTGGCAACGTCTCGACGGTGGCTTTCATCGTCGGAGCCGCCGGTCTCGCAGGGGCCGCCACACTCTGGTTCACCGCCACGCCCGAGTCGTCCGGTGGCACAAGCACGCAGGTCGGCTTCGGACCGCGGACGCTGCAAGTTCGGGGGAGCTGGTAGTGCGCGGTCTTGCGCCTGTCTTCGTTGCCGTCGGGCTGGCTGTCGCGGGCCTCGGGTGTAATTCAATCCTGGGGAACAACCCGCACGAGTCCGCCGCGGGCGGTGCGTCGGGCGCGGCCGGCGGTGGCGGCGGCGCCAAGAGTGGTGCTGGCGGCGCGATCGGCGGCGGATCCGGCGGTCAGTCAGCTGGAAGCGGAACCGGCGGCCTAGGCGGGACGTCCGCCTCGGGCAGCGGGGGCTCGAGCGGGGGAGGCTTCGGTACCGGCGGCCTAGGCGGGACGTCCGCCTCGGGCAGCGGGGGCTCGACCGGGGGAGGCTTCGGTACCGGCGTCGCTGGCTTCGGGGGCTCTGGCACGGGAGGCGCTGGGACAGCGGGGGGGCCGGGAACCGGAGGCTCCGGGTCCGGCGTCGCGGGAGCCACGGGCGCGGGCGGTTCAACGAGCGGCGGAACCGGTACTGCTGGTCAAGGCGGTCCATCGCTATGCCCCGTCGCAGGCGCGGCGGAGTGTGATGGGTTCGAAGGCGCGGCTCCCGGGGCCGCCGGCAGCGACTGGACAATTACGACTGCCGGGGGGGCCACCATGACCGTGGACACGACCAAGTTCTACCGCGGGTCGAAGTCCATGCACTTCGTGGCGACTACAGCAAACGCGGGTCCCACGGCATTTATCGTCGAAACGAAGACGTTTACCGGGACGACAAAGACCACGAACAACGATTTCTGGGGCCGTTACTTTATTCTGAGCGGCGTGGCCGCCGCCGCTGATTTCCCTCAAGGCCACGCCGTGTACGGCGTGCTGGGCGGACCGACGACCCTCGCGGGCGCTGTCGGCATGTTCCATTTCGTGGGTGGTTCACGGGGTATATTGCAGGCCGAGATCACAAACAGCAGCGACGCCTATACCGACAGCATGGTGGCGCCGAACGCCCCCGCACAAGATGCTCTCGGTATATCTCCAGCCTTTCCCCTTGCATCGGACGGTTGGCAGTGCTGGGAGTGGCACCTGGAAGACACCGACTCGTACGATTTCTATCTCAACGGAGTGGCAGTTCCCGCGATGCAGATCGTGAACGGGACGGCCGCCAAGAGCGGGAACAACTTTGCTCCGTTGCCGACCGTAACCAGCCTCTCAATTGGTTGGCAGTACTTCGGCGCGGCGGGACCGAACTCGGGCTGGATTGACGAGGTGGCGATAGGTCCGCACCAGATCGGATGCGGCAACTAGGCTACCCGGCGGTGCAGAAAGCCGGACGCCGGTAAGCTGCCAATCCCAACATCGAGCTCGCCTATGGCGCGACCAGCTTGGGCCGTGCTCCTCTCGGAGCCGTGCCATATGCCGTCGAGGCCGACCACGCAACCAGCGTGACACCGCGGCAAACGCGCTCACCACCGTATTTCAGTCTGAACTGAACACCGCGGGCTCGGCGAGCGCAACCTGGCAGATGTTGGCTTCCACATGCATAGCGGACGTCAATACCGGTGCTGCGGGAGTTCCGCAGGAATGTGCTTTGGCGGCAATACGCAAATGTATTGGATTGGGGTACAAAGCTGGATTCTATGTCGGCCGATCCCACGACCGCCGACTGCCTCGCCGCGAGCGAGAGCTCGCTGGTGCTGCGTCGATGCGCGCCCGAACGTGGTTCAGAATCTCGGGGACGTTCTGAATCTCGTCGAGGATAACCGGCAGGCGCAGCTCGTCCAGGAAGGCGCGCGGATCCGCGCGCACGCGCGCGACGACCTCCGGATCCTCGAGCAGCCGGTACGAGGCCGAGGATGGAAGTGCCGCAGGAGCGTGGTCTTACCCGCTCGTCCCGGCCCCGTGAGGCCCCGTGAGGATGATGGCCGAGAAGCTCCGCGCCGCAGCCCGCACCTCTCGCTCCAACGTCAGGGCGATGTAGGACATTTGAGAATCCCAATATGTCGGTTTAGGAAACTCAAACCACGTGGCGACCGCGTCATTCGAACCGCTCGACGATCGTCACCGGGCCGCCCGGTTGCCGGCGGGTCAGCACGAAGGCGCGCATGACGTTCGGTGCGCCGGCCGCCCCGTCGCCGCTCGGGGCAAGGTTCAAGAACATGACGACATCGTCGATGCCGTCGCCGTCCATGTCGCCCGCGGCCCACCAGGTCATCCGGCCGCGGTACGCGCCGTGTACGATGAGCTCGTGGTATCCGGCGCGCGCCCCCTCTCGATCGAGCTTCAGGCTCGGGTCGGCCGCTCGCCACGAGCCACCCGCGGCGTGCTCCGCGCCCCGCGTCGGTGCGACCGCCGCCGGCAGCAGATCGCCGGGATCGTCCGACCCCACCAAATCGCGCGCGTAGCCGACGCGAGCCGCGCGGGCGGTCCGGATCCGCGCCATGACACGGCACCGGATCGACTTCTCGCGGAAATTGTAGTGCTCCCAGCCCGGACCGAGCTCGACGTCGGTCTCCGCGACACCCGCCAGATCGGCGCAGCTCGCCACGTGCCGGACCCTGCGGGCGGGCAGCTTGTCGTCCTTCAGCGAGAACTCGCCGTTGAGCCAGTGCGCCGTCCACGCGGTCGCGAGATCGCTCGGGGAGGTCTCCTCCGTGATTCCCGGCCAGATCTGGACGCCGTTGCCCGCGCCGTCCGTCCCGCTCGTGGGTGGGGATGTTCTCTTGCAGCCAAGGGGCCCACAAAACGCGAGCGCCACCGCCACGGTGGCAGCGATCGGGCTCGCGAGGATCTTGATCGGGGTCATGCGGCGCACTCCAAAAAATAGTATAAGCTCCCGAATGGACGGGCTAGCGACGATCCGCGCGCCTCGCGGTCCCAGTTTCGGGTTCCAGCTTTGTTAAAATCTATGAGGACGACCATGGCAAAGACGAGTCCTTGGGTTGCATTGCGAGTCGGGTGGGCGCTGGCGCTGGGGGCCCTGACGAGCGCCTGCAGCCCGGCGGTGCCGGCGACGCCGTCCTACGCGACCAACGTCCGGCCGATCTTCGAGTCCCACTGCACCCGCTGCCACGGCGACGGCCCCGACGGGGGAATGCTCAACAGGGCTCGCCAGCCGACCGGCCCCGACGCGGGGCCCTTGACCTCCGACCCGGTGGCGCCCCTAATCTGCTATCTCAACCAATACGACGATACCAACTGCGCGCCGGTCGGCGCCGACTGTCACCGCGGTGCGCAATACTGCGGCACAACTTTAGGCTCTATGCTCAGCATGAGATTGCACGGGAGCATCCTTCCGATGCCTCCGCCGCCTGCGCCGAGACTAGACGATTGGGAGCTGCTGGTGGTCGACAACTGGATCGCGTCGGGGGCTGGTCCATAGCGCGGCCAGGCAGTCGGGCGTCCGTGCCGCCTTTTGTCGCGTGATAGATTTCGCCCGTGCCGGCGATCCCCGCGAGCCTACGGCTCGCCAACCAGGCGACGATTCTCGAGCAGCTTCTGGAGCGCAAGGCAGCGAGCCGCGCCGAGCTCGCCAAAGCCACCGGGATGAGCAAGCCCACCACGGGCAAGATCATCGACGATCTCGTGAGCGCGGGCGTCGTCGAAGAGATCAAGCTCATCGACGGCGGGCGCCTGAACGTCGGACGGCCCGGCAAGCAGCTGCGGCTGGCCACGGGCCGCCCGCACTTCATCGTGATGGAGCTCGGCGTCGAGTGGACGCGCTTCTCGGCGCTCCCCCCGTCGCCGCCCGAGCAAGAGCAGTGGCAGGTCCAGTTCAAGACCCCGAACAGCGCCGATGGCTGGCTGGAGCGGGTGGTCCAGAGCGCCGAGAAGCTCGACATGAAGCGCCCCTGGGCGGTGCTCATCAGCACCCCCGGCGTCGTCGACGAGCGCGCGGCGCGGGTCCTTCTGTCCCCCAACCTGCACTGGACGGAGCACGCGGACTTACCGTGGATGGTGCGACAGATTTGGTCGGCGCCGGTCGGGCTCGTGCAGGAGGTGCGCGCGCTCGCGCTCGGCGAGCTCGGCGCGCGCGCGGACGGGGACGATTTTCTGCTGGTCGACATCGCCGACGGCGTCGGCGGCGCGCTGATGCTGGGCGGGCGGCTCTATCAGGGTCCTCTGCCCATGAGCGGGGAGATCGGGCACACGCCCATCCCGGGCAACACGAGGCTCTGCGGCTGCGGCGGGCGGGGCTGCCTGGAAACGCTCGCCTCCGAGCGCGGCCTCATCCAGAGTCATCGCGAAGCGGCCGGACATGGCACGACCTTCGCCGACGTGGTCCGCGCCGCCGCGCACGAGCTGCCCGCGTGGATGCGCGCGACCTTCGACGCGGTCGCAACCTGCGTGAGCGCCGGTTTGAACATCTACGGCGTCCGGCGCGCCGTGCTCGTCGGACGGGTCACCGAGCTTCCCACGCCTGCCACCGACTATCTCATCGGCGCTATCCAGCGCGCTTCATTGTGGAGCCGGTTCGACGCCGTGGCCGTGACCCTGGCTCCGAAGCGCCGGGCTCGCGGGCTTCTCGTCGCGGGAATTCACCGTTTCGTGATGCCCGTGGACTGGTCCCGCTGACGCATGGCCGAGCCCATCTTTTGGGACCTGTTCTGGGACCTGTTCAAAAAAACCACCCTGTGGTAGGAATTTTTTAACCATGATTACTAATACCCGCACCCGGCGCTATTTGACCTCCGGACGAGCTGTCTGTCTGGCTTTACTCGGTGCTCTCGCGGTGTCTGCCTGTTCGAGCGGCGGTGGCGGATCTGGTACCGGCGGCTCGAACGGCTCGGGCGGCACCACCGGTAGCGGCGGCACGACTGGCAGCGGCGGCACGGCTGGCACCACCGGCACCGGCGG
>CAAGKR010136618.1_pt1 | contig 48307 bp, 73 predicted proteins | sample 2556971 | NCBI WGS metagenome assembly CAAGKR01 (sample SAMEA5207829, study PRJEB30636) | soil metagenome | biome: forest; feature: boreal; material: soil | place: USA | collected 2011-09 | depth 1 m | reverse complement strand
CTGTGTTTATGCGGCAGCAGCCGAAGGATACATTCGATGATGACTTTGACACTGATGCTATTAAGCAGAAAGTCACCATGAGAATGTCAGCGGGCGCAACAGATTGGCTTGGTACCTGGGGTTCGAACGGCGTTTAATGGAATTGCAAGGCCCTCGTCAATTGGGACGAGACACTTTAGAAGTATGAGTTAGGGCTATTCTCATTAAGCCCTTGCTAAGCAATGAGCGAAGAGAAATAGCCCGAATTAGCGGGCCTCTGCTGGTAGACCCTCTCCCTACTAGTATGCCCGACTAATTTCCTCCTTGAAAGGAGATATTATGCTGATTTTGCTAATTATTTTGATCTTGGTATTTGGCTTTGGCGGTTACAGAATGGGTCCGGGTTATGGGTATTATGGTGGTGGTGGGCTCGCAATTATTCTTTTTATTGTCCTTCTTTATCTACTTTTCGCAGGTGGACCTAGTGTCGGACTCCATTATAGAGGTTGGTAGGAGGATTAAATGCCCCAAGATGGAGTACACACACTAGGACAAGGACCGTGGTGGCATTGCGGAAGATGTGGTCGGAAAGCAAAATTAAATACTGAATTAAGATGGCAGCGTTCGGTTCTCTGTTGTAGGGATTGTTATGATGTGAGAGTAATTGGAAATTACGAAGCGGAAATTGCTCTTGTTCTTTCTACTCTTATTGATAATCCTGACATGAGACCTAATGAGAATTTGACTAATCCAACAATTGAAGCGTCTCAGGATGATATATTTATCTAAAAAGGAGTCTTTATGTGGGGAGATGCAACACCACCAACACTAGGAGCAGCTACACCGGGAACCGCGGGACGAAGGGACCAGAAGATGGTTTCTGGTTTGGGGAGTTCAATTGGTAATCTTGCAAAAGGCGGCAAGAAGATTGTAGGTGCGATTAAATCTGAAATGGCTGCAAAGAAAGCAAAGAACTCTAGCGGAGTAAGTAGTCAGAATGCTGACGGCGATTCTGTTTCAATGACTGAATAAGAAAGAACCACTCCTGTTACCGTGGCTAGGCACACGTAAACTCTAGCGAGGAGAAATAAATGCACACTTCTGGTTTTGTAATGCAGGATCAACTTAATCCTGATGGACATATTTTTATCCCTTTCCCTGGGACTCAGACCCGTCTAGGAAGCGGACTTAAGGCTGTTGTGCAGGCTGCTTCTACGGCGGCAATTTATGAATTTGATCTTGCCGATGTTTTATTTCGTTACGGAATGCAGGATGACGGACAGCAACAGTATGGACGGCCAAATGGAACTAGCGGAGCTCAAGCACTAGCACTGCTTCCCGGTGTAGTAGATCAAACTCCTTATTCTCGCACTCAGCGTCCTCCTGTTCCTTCGACGGCAGTATTTGGTCCTAATGACTCTGGAACTGCGAGAACAATTCCAAAGGGAATGCAGGTAAACGCTATTAATGTCGTTTATAACGTAATCGGTGGTACTCTCACTTTGGCTACAATTGGAATGACAAAAACTACTTTTGGAACAACTGGCACTGCTCCAGTTGTTACAACATTGCTTGCTAATGCGAATAACGGTTTGCAAACTGGAGTCATCTCACAGCCTGTGGCGTATAATGTTCTAATTCCAACTCCAGCTCCGATTACTACTCGACTGACGCAGACAATTATTGAAGTAGACATGACAACTCCGGCTGGAGTTACTATTGATTTGTATGGTCTTTTCCTCGATGTGTCTTTTAACTTCAACTAAGGAGATTTGCGATGGCTAATGTAGTAAGTGGAAATCCTTGGACACTAACGACTGCCGGGGTTATTGCAAATTGGAAGATTAAAGTCAAGAATCTCATTTGGACTAATGGCGCGGCCGGGAATATCTTAATCATTCAAGATAACGCTGGGCGAGATATAATTCGAGATACATGGAATGCCACTCAAGATCATAATTACGGGGAGCTTGCTTATGTAGCAGGATTCCACTTGGTCCAACTAGATGGTGGCGAGCTTACAGTAGTAATTAGTGGTAAATAACTAAAGAAGGAGTTTCATAATGGCACCGAGTGCTGTCAAGTCAACGAGTGCAAATCACTTCGAAGCTACTTATGAAGCTCCTTTTTTAGGAATTAATAACTCCAGTGATCCTTCAGATATCGCGGTTAATGAATTTGCGGACTGTACTGGAATTATAACTCAGTCAAATAGACTTACAACTGCCGCTATCCAGAACTTTAGAGCAAATCAGACTAATTTTTCAACAACTCTTTTTCCTACCACCCCAGTGGGTAATGAGCAGATTATTTCCTTGTTTAAATGCAGCGGTTTTATGTGTGCTGTGGATCAGTATTTAAAATGTTACATATGGACAGAGGGTGGATTTATACAAGACCAGTCACTACCTGGTCTTGGACCTTTTTCTTTTTACACGATAAATGTGATTGGTAATATTGTATTGATCGGAGTTCCCGACCCTACATATACATCCCCTTTTGTCGCAATCTACCAGCCCACAGCAGGAATTGCAGCAGCGACTACTTACGTTACTGGATTATATGTCGGAGAGATTTCAGGCTATGCAATTCAATTAAACTCACAACAGCCTTCTGATAATCCACAGGTTAATGTAAATAGACTAAGTTGGAGTGCTCCATTTGAGTATTCTACTTGGAATCCATTAGTAGGAGGAATTCCTTCTGGAGCTGGTTTTGATGTGATTAGTGATTCTCCAGAGTCACTTACAGGATTTAGTGCTCATGGGAATGTGGGGTATATTTATAGGCCAAATGGACTTACTCAAATCACACTTACTGGAGTGGGTGCTGCTCCTTTTGATCTTACTCCTCTAACACAAGGAGAACTTGGAATTGGGTGTAAATATGGAGAAACATTAATTCAGTTCGGAGGAACTGATTTTTTTGTTGCTGAGTCAGGGGTTTATTGCTTTAGTTCTCAATTTCAAAATATATCAGAAAAAGCTTGGAATGGAATTTATGCTTCTATAGCATCAGCTTTTCAACAAGCACCAAGTGTAGAGCAATATGCGGGATTAATATTACTCTACCTAGCTCAAGCACCTAATGTTCAATTTCAGTACGTGCCTTCTATAAATGGATGGATCAGGAGAAATGGAACATCAACACTTAATCCTATTCCTCAATATTGTTTAATGATCCCAACTGCAATGCCGAATGTTACTAATCCTGGGAATTCTGATGTTTCACTGGTATGTTGGATGTTTGATGTAAAATCTCAGTCTTGGTATAAGTTGACTCTGCCATCTCTCAGAAATTATCTGAATCTAAACTACCCCCTTACTGGAGATATTAGAACAAATATTACAGCAACTATCCAAGCTTTTCCATGGTATAATGCTCCAGCAACGCAAACAAGCGGGACTTTTGAAGCTAATACAGATATACTCTCTGACGAGATGTGTTATGTTGTGCAAGTAGTTTATAATACTCAAAATCACCCATTTACATTCTTTACGCAGTCAGTTATCTTGTATATTAATTCTTCTGGAGTTCTTGATAATTTAAGAACTACAACCAATCCAATGGGTGCTCCTTCTTTCTCAATCACATTTAGAGAGGAGCAGGTAAAACTGAAGCGGCAAGTTACAATTAGCCGTGTTATTATCAAAGCTGCTGGTTTTGGATCAATAGTTCCAACTATTACTGGAATTATATCACCCGAATATCCGGGAGAAGCAATTCAGAATGTGACTGTGACAGGAACTCCAATAGCGGTGAATAGTTCTACACCAGCGAATTATACCTCTTCATTGATATTCACAGGTGAAAATCCGCAATTATCACTTTCAGATCAGCAAGGTTTTCTAAATCCTGGTTTTGACGGATATATAGTGAAAGTAATGATGGTTGGAACTTATGCAGAGGGGGATATTGATTAATGAGTACTCCTAATGCTATTTTACCAGTAAACCCATCAGGGATAACGAATCCTACAACACTTGCTAATTCAAACTATAAAACAATGTCACAACTTTGTGATACTGTGAATCAGATAGCAAATCCAACAGTTGGAAGTGATCTGGGACCGAGTGGAGCGAATTCTAGAACTTTTGGAACTACTTACACGGCCGCCTCCAATCTATTTGTCGCAGCAACTGGATTAAATTCCGCAGGAGTGGGAACAAATGCTCAGATACTTCCTTCTATTAATGGAACTCCAGCGGGACCGGGAAACTCAGTAACTAACGGTCCTGGTATGGCGGGGACAGGATTTATAGTTCCAAGTGGTGCTACTTATAGTGTTGCTTTTACTGCAACAGGCGGATCTCCTATTCTTAGTCTTTACTCTTGGTTCGAAACAGCGTTATCATAGGAGGTCTTGTGGCTTATACGATGAATGATCTTCTTTATGGTGTTGGAGGATCGCCTACTAGTATCATTGGTGGGGTGGTTGCGAAATTATCTTTTAGACAAGATGTACAATCTAAAGGTGGGCTTCAAGATATTGCTGATGGAATTTTAGAGCTTTCTCGTGATTACAGATTTCAGGGCCTAGAAAGAACTGGACCTGTTCAAACTCTTACGCCAGGGCAGATTTCTTATCCCACTAGTTTTTTCCAGAATACTGCTGATCAAGTAATAAATTATGACAACGTAGATCTTGTTCCTTCTTTTTATATTAATTATCAGACTCCCGGATACGCTCCGGGGAATAGTAATTATCAAGCTGGTTCAGGGCTGGAGTGGAAATCAATAGATTCCTTGGAGCTAATGTTCAATCTTAATCCCGGAACTCCTGCTTATTGGACTCGTTATCAAGGACAGGTTTACTTAGCTCCTCCTCCGGCCGGGCCTAATACTGCTTACATGCGGTATCAGATCGAACATCCATTCTCACAACCAGTAGCTCTTACTGATTCTTTTCTTCTTCCTAACGAATGGCGTGAGATAGCGGAATATTGTGGAGCACTCAGATTTGCTAATAAAGTCAGAATGCTTGACTTTGCAACCCAATATCATAATATACTTTACGGTGACCCAAATAAGACAAATGATGTAGGTTTGGTAAAAAGTCGAATTACTCAAATCCAAGGTGATTCTACTTCGAACACTGCAATGAGGTCAATAAGAGTTAGAGTTCATAGATATTAGGAGAAAAGATGGCGACGTTACCCGTTAATCCGACAAATACAATAGCGAAGCCGATTAATCAGCAAGGAAGTGGGAATCAACTCCCTACTGTTCCTGTTGCTACTACACCCTCCTCTTCTCTAGCAACACCGACTACTCCCGCTAATTCGCTAGCTAATCCATCAGCAACTACTCCCCAAAGCGCAAATCAACTACCAACTGCCGCTCCTGCTGGAACGATTCCGACTAGTACAATCGGTGGAACTTCTATAGGATCGAATTTAAGCACTGTAGATGGCTCGAATACTCTAGTGGGTGATTTTAAAGATTCCTATGGAAATGCAACTGGGACTGCTCTTGCTGGTACATTAGCGAATCTTGGGACTGCTACTGATGCAGCAGTGTCCTCTACGAATGCGGCTATTAATACACAGGCGGATCAGACTTATTCTAATATCGCAGCTGGAGATGCCGCTGCGGGAATTAGTCCGGATTCAAGTGCCGCTGCTATTGCGGATGCTAGTTTTGGTTCGCAAGTTGCCTCTACAGTTGCTTCTACTGATGCGCAGATGGAGCTTGGAGAAGAGAATACTCTTATTAGTGCGCTACAGAGTGAAGGACAAACTCACGGTCCTTCTGGATCAACTCTTGATTCAATTCTCGGTGGAGTAGAAGACGCCGGTGAAGTTGCTGGAGCTATAGTAGGATTATAAGAAAGGAGGAATAATGGATCAGCAAGCAGGAACAGTTCCACAAGTCGCATCTATAGACCAAGGACAGCAGTCACAGATTCCTTCGATTAATGATATTCTGCAAGTAGCTGGTGTGGTTCCTCCGAAAGAACTACCACCCGCTACACAGCAAGAGCATCAGTCTAATCCTAAACTTCCTCGTATTAGTACAATGCCGAATCCTCAGCAGAGACAGCCACTTACTAGTTCTGTTTATGATATCAAACATGCACGCAGACAAAATGCTTTTGCGGGAGCGGTAAGTGCTATACAGAATGTTACAAAAGAAGTGCAGCAGAAGCATCAAGAGAATGTTGCGCATAATGTAACCACAGTCTTAAATGCACAGCACCAGATTGACTCTGCGCAACAAATTATAAATAACAAGGATAAATACAACCCGCAGGACGTAGCAAATGCACAGGCTGTCTTAGATAAGAACAAAGGAGTGCTTGATCGGCTTTTTAGTGATAAAAAGACCCAGAAAGAGCTCGAAAAGGCTTTTGATGTTTCTTTCACTGATCCTTCTAAGAATGACACTCCTGAAGTAAAAGGGATGATTCAAGGGCAGAAGCAGTTTAATGAGTCAAAAAATAGTGGATTAAATGTCGATAACCCACAAGAAAAGAGAGTCCAAGAGCTCGCGAACGGACAAGCACAGCCTAATGTTGATGCTGCGCATTCTTCTGGATTAAAAGTAAGAGGGGTGGATACTCCTAAAGTAGAAGCCTCTGCTTCATATGCGGATCAATTTCTAAAACAGCAGCCACTAGGACTTGGAGCGAATCCTCAATATGCAGAAGCTGTAAAACAACAGGAGCAGGCACAGAAAGCTGCTGCAACTCTGGCTAAGGATGTGATTACTCAAACAGGAGCTAATGAACGTGCTAATCTTAATGCTCAACAACGTGATCTAGCTAACCAGAGAACCGAGAAAGCACGAGTAAAAGCCGCCACAATAGCAGCAGACGAAAGATTAAAAGCTGTTAAATATGAGGCTGACAAACGATATGCTGCTACAATAGATGCTATTAATAAGAGAGAAGAACTAATAATCAAGAGAGAGCAAACCCCCGGAGTGCAACAAAAACTCTTGCTTGACAATCTCAAGATTCTCCAAGATGGAAAAGCTAAGACTGATAAGGCACAAATTGACCTAGAGACTGAGAAAACAGCATTAGGTAAGAAAATTGATCCAACCTCTCCGGGTGGTTATGACAGTCAGATAAATGCTGCAAAAGCACGAAGTTTAGAATACGATCAAATGATTAAGGACACCAATTTACGATTGAGTAATCTTGGTTTTAGGGGAGCTGTGAGCAATGGAACAACAGATAGTACCAATGGAGCCACAAAGCAAGACTCCCCAACAGACGGAAACTCTATCGGCTCCGACGAAGACCCAGACGCATACGACCCAATCACAGGATCACAGCCATGAGATTACTGGACCAGCGGCTAGATCAGTGGAGATGGTAAAAGCAGCGAAGCGTGAGCATTTAGACGCTGTTTCTCCTGATAAACAGGCTTCATTTTTAAAAGCTATAAGCACTAAAAATCCCCTCGCTCTTTCTACATTCGAAGAGCGAGGCGCTTCTATTGCAGCGAAGGTTACTAGAATCAGAGACAATGAAGCTTTTAAGAAATTGCCGAAGGAAAAGCAGGTAGCTACTCTTGGAAATCTCTATGATGAGTACGTAGTTCCGTCTTACAAAGGATTTAATCTCCCTGTTCCTGCTAAGGATACTTGGGTTAAGCTCGCGGAAGTAGATCATGGGATTGGGCGCAGGACTGATGCTAATTCATTTTATGACACTCCCCTAGAGCAACAGGGAATGCATGTTTTAGCTGGTTTAGACACCACTGCCTCTGGAATTATACTTTTTGGTGCAAAAGTCTCAAATAAATACTTTCAAGCATTGCATAGTATTGATAATGTCTTTAGTGCTCACTTGCCTGAATCAATGCAGCATCACCAGTCTTTGACTGATGTTATTGAAGGAAATCCTGCCCACGCTACTCCTGATGCTCTTGAGAATTATTTTAAAAAAGCTGAACAGCAGAATCAGAGGCTTATCAATTATGAGAAACAACATATTGATGGTGTTGACGTTTGGCTCAATAGCCATTATCGGGATAGCACTCTCAATTCTCTCAGTAGAATGGGTGGTGAAGCATTGGCAGCTATGCCAATTTATGAAGCGGTAGGAGCAGGATTGGGAGCGGCAGGAGAAATTGGAGGGGCTGGTTCTCTTAGTTCTAAACTCGGAGCTACTAAGTTGGGTAAGTGGGTCTACGGGACTCTGAAAACTGCTACTGATGGATATTTAAGTACTCTTGCTGTCACAGGTGACAAGAAAGAAGCGAACGTAGGTGCAATAGGAGGAGCTATCCTACATGGCGCGGGAGCACCTATAAGTGAGAAAATTGCTTCTTTTCCACTCATTAAGAAGTGGACTGCTTCTATTCTGGCAATGGGAGGAAAACCATTTGCACAGGATTTAGCTGCGAGTGCGATGCATGAAGAGGAAGTAGCTGGTCATGTTACAACTCCAGAAGCGATTAAGCATGTAGAAGGTTTTAATAAAAATCGGGAGTTAAATGATCCTATAACTGCCCAACTTCACAAAGCTGAAAAAGTATCACAAGACTCGATAGCACAACAGATGTATGGAAAAGGAGTACGTAATCTCTCTAAGCAACAGCGTGCTAAGGTCTTTGCAAAAAGACTTGAGCTTATCAACCAGGCTGCTGAAGAAGCACCAGTGCATTTGCCGGAGATGCAGCTTGCAGAAACAAAAGCAGAGATTTCTAAGCAAGCTGAAGCCACTCCAGAACTCGGACAATGGTTTAAAACTCTTGAGCAGAACTTCGGCGGCTCTGTACCAGATGTGGTGGCGAAGAATACTATTAAAGCAGTTGCCACTGAGACTGGGATTGTAGATTCTTCTGTGGTTCTAAAGAAGCTTTCAAAATCTCAGCAGTTAATGAAGAGAGCTAAAGAAGCAACCGCCGAGTACGAACCTATTGACGGTGCTCATGCTTTTCACTCCTTCCGTGCGAATACTGTATCATTTCTTCGCAATCCTACTCGCGGTGAGCGTTTAGCAGCAGATGGAACCAGAGTAGGTTCTCGTGATAAAAGAACCTGGAACGAAATTCTCAAATCCGATAATAGGGAGAAATTCATTGAAGTCCTTAAAGAAGCGGATGGCAATCGCATACATTTCGAGAATGATCTACATCGGATGCTTTACCACTACTCAAATAGAGAAAACCTCGAAGCGCCTCTTCGGGAAAAACTACTCCGTGAGATCAAAAAGTATCCAAAAGGCACTCTTAAAACTGCACAAGATGCAGCTACGGCAGCGGATAATGTAGCGGTGCATTTGTATGAATTGGCGAAGAGTGGCCGCTTAAGCGAAGAAGGGAATATGTTCAAGTCAACGAATATAAATCCTGACTGGAATCCTACTAAGTGGCAAATGCAACTACATACGGAAAACGATCAAGAGCAATTACAAATGGTAAAGGATGCCCTAAAGCGGCATCCTAAGCAATTGAAAGCTGCTATTTCAGGAATGAACTCATTAATCAGTATGAAGTACCAAGCAGAAGATATTACTAAGTATCTTGAGATCGACGCTGAAATTCGTAAGATGGCTCTCTCGCACGCGATAGGAGGCAAATAATGGGAGGATTTGCAACTCCACTTGGACATATCGCGGAAGAAGCAGGAGAGAAGCTGGCTCCTACTATCACAAGAGCTATTAGTGAGAACATAGCTCCTATGGAGAGTGCTTTTAAGAAGTCGAAAGCTGGAAGTGCTATTCTTGACAGATGGAATCAAGTATATAGACCAGAAGTAGAATCTAATACAGCCACGCTTACTAAGGCGGCTCAAACATCCGGAGCATTAAAACCACCGCACGAAATAAGAATTGAAGCTAGAAATACTGCTCGCGCTGCTGCTTTCGGAGCAAAGGACGAAGGATTGGCATTTCTTCTCAATGCAGCGAAAAAAGAAAAGGGTGATAACCATGCTAATGTCCTAGCAGATCACCTAGGAGTTCTTTTCCACGACGCTGCTTATCAAGATGGAAAACACATAGGACAAGCGAATACTCTTAGTCGTAATCTTAAAAAAGCTGCTTCTGCCTCTAAAAACGAAGGCGGAGGGGATTTTGCAAAGGATTCTTTTCTTCCTAAGAATCCCGCTCCTTATAAAGCTCCAAAGGAGGGAGAGGCCATTGCAACTAGGTATGCAAGAGCAGCAGTGGCTCCTTTCTCCGCGATTCCACACTCGGTCTCTTCTCTTGTAACTTTTATGTCCGATGGAGCAAAGTCTTACACTAAAGCACTCTTTCACGCAGTTCCATTTGTTAATTATGAAAATAGCCGAGCACTTTTAAAAATGTCAAATGCAATGTCAGAGTTGCATATGAATGAGTATCAGCAGCACTACTTCTATCAACAGTCAAAATTCAAGAAAGTATTGAATGATAAATTCAAATGGGTTCCTGATTCAGTAGGAGAAATAATACACTCTAATTTCAGTATGCCCGGAATGAGTGGACTGAGGCAATGGAATCTTACTGTTGCTGGAATGAGTGCAAAGTATCAAGCTGAGGAAATGGCTGCTAGAGTAATGGGAGAATCTCCCGGAGGTTATGCGGAATCGGAATTAAGACGGTTTAAACTTAATCCAGATAAGATCAGAGCACAAGGAGGACATTTAGATAAAGACGATCTGAGAACTGCTATTTTTCATGGCGCTGATTATTCTGCTTTTCTAGAGAATAGTATGGGCCGCTCTCGTGCTTCTCAGGCTTCTATGGCTGGAAGAATGATGTTTGCTTTTCATACTTATACCTCTCGGTCCTCTCGTGCAGTTGCAGGATCGATTTGGAAAGAAATCGCGAATAAAAACCCTACTGGCATCGCTCGTACAATTGGAACACTTGCTTTAATTGCTCCCGAGATAGGGAATTCACTTCAGTTTATAGAAGACCTAGCGCATGGAAAATCAGTAGGACAGTCTTCTGATGATTGGAAGCATGAAGAACATGATATATGGGGGCAGGAAGGTTATATGTCTGCTCTATCTTCTCGTGTTAATGCTCTCTCTCACATAGGAGCTTGGGGAGTTGCTACTGGATACACTAGAGCACTAGCGAGACATAAACTAGCTAGTGCCGCTGCGGGGGCATTACCGAATACATTGATGCAAGGAGCAGAAGATCTTTATCAGATGTTCTTCCTAAACCATGATTGGAAACCAGTAGCACGCGATGTAATGGATGACATTCCCACTGCTGGAATTGGACAATTCGCAAAACACAAAGTTCTTCCCACAAAACGAGAAGAAGCATACGGACGAGCAAAGACTGCGAAACAGATTAAGAGTGCTCAAACAAGGGCTAGACACAAGGCGACTGATTAACTAACTAAAGGAGATTAAAAATGCGTTACGTAATGACACTAGGACAGTTTCTGTTCTTGAAGCAAGAGGCGACTAAGAATGAAGGTGTTACTTCAATTGCTGAAACTGACGCAACTGATGGTTCAATTAACACTCATGATGTTATGGTCTCGTATCATTATGATGGGGTTGCTCTTCAGTTTAACGTAGTAAAGAAGTACACACTTGCTGCTAAGATTGCTTCTGATAGTTTTATCGAGAAACACGTAGATTCAATTATCGCGGATGTTCTTGCAACTGCAACCAAGTCTGTTGTTGAACAGGTTGCGATTGTACAACCAAATCCAAATCCAGTTCTCTGGAAGTCTTCTGGTATTGATGGAGATGCGGGAGATTGGACAGCAACGGGGCAGGATTCTACTGGATTCCCTACTGGTACTATCGCCCCCACTGGAGTTACAGTAGCCCCAGTTCCACCTGAGAATGTTGCCGCAGTTACGGAAGGAGTAAAATAATGGCAGGACAAGGATCAATGCACACGGTTAAAGAGGTTAAAGGGTGCCTTAGTTCTATCGAAAAGAACGAGCACATGAAACATGGCAGTGGTGGCACAGAATGTGGATCAACTACTAAGCCTGAGAAACATCCAATTGGAAAGAAGTAAACTAAGAAAGGAGATAACCTAGATGCAAAATAAAAAAGTAGAGGAGGTGATTGCCTGTGTCTTGGACTATGGATCATTCACTGGTTTAGCAGAAAAATTCGCTGAAACAATGAAAAAAGTTTATTATTACTCTCCAGTTGAAAAAGAATTTCGAGATATTAAAGATGCAGCAATTGGGGAAGGACTTTCAAAAGTCATAAAACTTGAGAATATCTTTGATTTGGATATTTTTAAAACCATTGATCTATTTGTTTTTCCCGATATTGGATACGGTGGGCTTCAGGAACATCTCAGAAGCCTTGGCAAATCCGTCTGGGGTTCGATGGGAGCCGATGAATTAGAATTGAATAGAGATTTATTCATTCAGGTACTTAAAGAAGTTGGTTTGCCTGTGATTAAATCAAAGACAATTAATGGTTTATCGGCTCTTGCTAAATATCTTAAGCAGGTTGAAAATAAATGGGTGAAGATAAATAGTTACAGAGAGAATATGGAGACTTGGTATCACTTGAATTACGATCAAAGCAGTAGAAGACTCGAGAGTCTTGCTGTTATTTTTGGTGGCGCTAAAGAACAAGTCATATTTGTAGTTCAAGATACTATTGAATCTGATATGGAATTGGGTTATGATGGCTGGTCTGTAGATGGTAAATTTCCATCTAAATCCTTTCAAGGATACGAGTTGAAAAACGAGCTTTACCTTGGTTCCCTCTTAAAGAATTCAGAACTCCCAGGAGAAATTAATTATATAAACGAAAAAATGTCTCCTGTTTTAAAAGGCTATGGATATAGAAATTGGTGGGCTACTGAAATAAGAGTATCTGAAGGCACTCCTTATTTTATTGATCCTACTTGTAGGCACCCAGGCCAAACAGGAGAACATCAATGGGAAACTTGTACTAATCTCGCTGATGTAATTTGGCAAGGAGCTAATGGAATTGTTGTTGATCCTATCTTTAGTCATAAATTCTCAGCCGAAGCGACTCTTCATTATACAGCTCTTTCTGATAACAAAGCTGTGCCTTCTGAGTGGCGTGTACTTGAGGTTCCAAAGAAGATTAAGAAGTGGGTTAAGCTATATCATTATTGTATTATAGATGATATATTTCACTTCCCACCATCTAAATCTGATGAGTTAGGGGTAGTGTTAGGAGTTGGCAATACTGTAGAAGAGGCAATAAATCATTTGCAAAGTAATCTCGATGCAATGAAACATCTTCCAATTCATGCTAATATCTCTGGTTTTAATGAACTTCTGAATTCGATTTTAGAAGCTGAGAAACATGGGATTAAATTTGCTAGTAAAATACCAAAACCGGGGTCTATTGTATGAATGTTATACGTTATTATAGTACAAATATTTATTCTGCGGAACTACCAAAACTCTTGGCTGAGCTAGATAAAACTTGTTTCGAAAAAGATAAGATGACTGAAAGAGAATGGGAAAAGTTCTTTAAACATGAGAAAAACTTTTTTCTTGTTTGGGCTAAAGATAATGAAACAAAAGCTCTAGTTGGGGTTGCTTTGATTATATTCGGTATTGCAGGAATAGCTTATTTGTATTCAAATGCTGTTCTTCCTTCCTACAGGAAAAAAGGAATTGGTACTGAACTTCTAGCGCGAAGAATCTCTTTTATCAAAAACATCGCGACTAAAATACAAACACACACAAGAGCTAATAACACTGAAAGTACTAGAATATTGAAAGCATCTGGATTTATCCCTATCCAGTATGTTATCGATTTCTATGGCGAATTTGAAGATGGAGTGTTATTTGAATTAAAATTAAAAGAATCGGGACGGACGTAAAATGATAACTAAGATCGCTAAAATCACAGCAATAGCATGGTTCTGGTTCTCCATGGCTATATGCTTTAGTCAAAGTACCACTGTTTCAGTCACAGTAGTTGATCCCACTTCTCAAGCATGGTCGGGAGGGACTATTGCTTACGTTTTTCAAGGAAATGGTTCTTTTCAAGGTCAATATCAGTGGCAGGGGGCTAATCTTCCAATTAATTATCTAACTACTACAATAGTAGTCCTTGATAATACTGGAAGTGCAACTTTTACTATCCCGACTTCAACTTCTATTTCTCCGGCCGGCTCAGGTTGGAATTTTACTATTTGCCCTAATGCGACTATTAATGTTTGTCAGTCAGTAGTGGTTTCTACTACGACAAGCACTCAGAATATTAGCACACAAGTTAATGCAGTTATAGTTCCTATTTCTGTCTCAGCAGCAGGAATGCCAAAAGCATATGCTGATTCTGAGATTAAAGTAATACCAAATCAAGGCTCATTTTATTACAATACCCTTACAGACATAGCTAGATTATTTGATGGTTCTAATTGGAGTAATTTTGGAAGCGGTGGCAGTGGTGGTCCTCCTACTGGACCCGCCGGAGGATCATTAGCGGGGACTTATCCCAATCCTACAATCGCAAATTCCGGTGTAACTGCTGGGACTTATTTAAATGTCGCTTTTACTATTGGAGTGGATGGTAGAATTACTTCTGCTGGGCCACCTTTCTCAGCTTCTTTTGGTTGTTCATCTTGCGGAACGTTTGAAACAGGAACTTCTATATCTAGTCCGGGAGGCTCGATTTCTTATGCAAATCCTACTGTTCCTACTTCCGCGAGTGTTTCAGATGGAACTAACGTAGTAACACTTACTACTCCATTCACAGCTTGGACAGAACCGCATACTTATACAACTAATACTACATTCACTCTAACTGCTCTTGGCAATGGACAAACTGTTAATCCAACTCAAAGCATTACTTTTCTACCTCGTAACTTCGGAGGAGTAGGAACTGCGGGTGCTACAGGGGCGACATCTTCTGGAACTACCGCGATTCTCATAGGAGCAACTGGAACACTTGCAAGTGTGGGTCTTACTAATAATCCAGTCGGACAGACTTATGGAGTTTTTAGCCCGTCAAATCAAAAAATCTATCTTCTTCTCATAGGAAGTTCGCACACATTCAAAGATCAAAACGGCTTCGTCTTTGCTATGAATGCGCCTACAAATATTTCATTCGTGAATTCCCTTGGTGCGACTATAACAATGTATTTATACGAGAGCACTAACTTACTCTCTGCTTCTTATTCCATAACGGTGGTGAGCTAATGAAGAAAATTATCTTGTTGTTCTTTTTATTGTCATTAGCTATCACTGCTAAAGCTCAGATACCTAGTGCTGGTATTCCTCTTAGTGCTAATGTTGCTTCTGGAGGAAATTTTCCTCTCCAGCTTTCAGGGACTGTAATATTCTCCTCCGACGCTAATAGGAATCTTGTCTATCCTGAAACAGCAGCTATGTCGTTTAAAATTACAAGCTCAGTTTCTTTAACTGCCACGCGAAACCTAATTGCGCCGCTTACAATCGGATATCAGTATACTATTGAGAATGCAACTACTGGTGGGCAGAGTGTTCAAATAATTGGGTCTAGTGGCACTGGGATAACTATACCTAATGGTTCAACACTTACTGTCTGGTGTGATGGGACTAATTATGTCCTTTCCGGTGGGGGAGTTACAGGCACTTCACTTACTAGTGGACACTTAGTCTATGGCATCGGGGCATCTGGTATTGCTGTAGACTCTGGAACTACTACAAATGGATCAGGAAGTTTGTCTTCTGGTAATCTTACTCTAAGCGGTAATTTGTCAGTTCAAATAGGAACTATTAATTTTGGTTTTCCTGATAACACATGTTTACAAAGTGGTAACTTTGGAGTTGTGAATCCTACAAGCGGCCCATGTGGAATAGTAGGAGGGTTGTCAACTAATGGAACACCGAATATAAATCAAGAAGACTTAAATCTAGCGCAAGGAACTGGTATTACTCTAAATAATTCAGGAGTTACGGTAAATATCTCCTTGTCTTCAATCTCAGCTAATACAGTTTTAGGAGCACTAACTGCAACTACTCCCTCTGGACTTGCTCTTCCTTCTTGCAGCGGAGCTAATCAAGCTCTTAATTACACAAATGGGACTGGATTTGGTTGCTTTACTATCAGCGGCGGTGCTGGAGGAACGGTTACTAGTTTTTCAGCCGGAACTCTTAGTCCTTTATTCACCACTTCTGTAACCACTGCTACTTCTACACCCGCGCTTTCTTTTACTGCTTCTAGTGCGGCACAGAACTCAGTATTGGCTGGTCCTGCGACTGGTGGTGCTGGAGCTTATAGTTTCCAAATAGCTCCCACTATTTCTGCTGCGAATATGACCAATTTCCCAACTTTCTCATTTACTCTTGGTTCCACTTCAATAAGCATCCCCGGAACCACAACTTCAGTTTCTGGACTCACTGTTAATGGTGTGGTGCTTACTGCTACTGGTGGAACTACTACTTTTCTCAACCAAGCCGGAAGCTACTCCACTCCGGCTGGGAGTGGGGGAACAGTTACTAGTGTAGGAGTCTCTGTTCCTTCTTACATGACTTCCACTGGAACTCCGATAACTACAAATGGAACTATTGCACTTACTTTTAATTCACAAACAGCTAATACTTTTTTCGCTTCTCCGAATGGCTCTGCTGGCGTTCCGGGATTTAGAGCAATTGTTGCTGCTGATGTACCTACGTTGCCAACTACTATTTTAAGCGGAACTCTTCAAGCAGCACAGGAGCCAGCGCATACTGGAGATTGCACTAATACTGCTGGTTCTCTTGCCCTTACTTGCACTTCTATAAATGGAGGAGCTTTCCCCGCTTCTGCTGTAGTTATAGGTACTAATAGTAGTTCTCAGCCTATCGCTGCTACTACGACTGGAACTGGAACAACTGTTGTTCTTTCTGCTTCTTCTACTTTCACAGGAACAGAGGTAATCCCAGCTATCTCCGGTTTAACTACTATAGTCGGTCCTGCTAGCGGAACTGGTTCTTTAACCATGACCGCTGGAACTGGAGCTAATGCGGCTTTCGCAGCTGTTGGTTCTAGTGGAGGAAATGGATTCGCACAAATAATAGCTAGTCAAGGTGGTACTGGTGCTGTGCAAATAATAGGTGGCACAACCAACAACAGTTCAATTGGCTTTGAACCTTATAGTACTCAAAGTCACAGTATTTGTAACGTCGGAGTTGCCGTTGGAGGAGGAACTCACACAGGATACGGACAGACTTTTACTAACTGTACCGGCACAACGGATTCGGCAGGTTATTTCAATCCTGTGTTTCGATATTCAATATACAATACCCTACTAGGAACTCCCGCTGGGTCCGCATTATTCGAAAATGGCGCTGAAGGTTGTACAACTAGCACAGCGGGAAATTATTCAACAGCTGCTTGTGGTTTTGCAACAGCAGTTCACTGGTACTGGTGGATTTTCACAAGTGCAACTACTGGTTTCGGTCTTATGGATGTAATTCCTGGTTCAGGAAATCAAAGTGCGTGGACTGCTGCTTCTACAACTTTGAATCTTAAAACAGTAGTTAACATGACATACTCTCCGATTATTCCTCTGACTGGACTTCTGTATGGGAATAATACAACTCCTGTTACAGTCGCTGCTGGCACTCAGGTGGCTGCTGCAATCAGTGGTGTAGCTATTTCACCTAGTTCTGTCACTGCTTCTGGTACTGTTCAAGGAGCGACTATTTCTGATGGGACTTGTACAATAAATACAGGCATACTCACAAATTGCGTATCTCCTCGTCCTAATTCAATAACGGCAGATATTCAAAGTGCTTTATTTGCAACATCAACAATGCTAGGGCCGGTATTTTACACTGTTAAAGCTGTGACAGGTGAGTTTTTTATACTTCGTCAAAGTGGAACCATATCTTGCACGGTTGCTCCGACAGGACAATTAATGGATTTGGGCACAAGTGCTACTACGGCATATAGTAGTGCCACAGCTATATCTAATGTTTCTGTAGGCGTGTCAGATGGTGTAGCAACTACATCGTTAGGAAATCTTACAGCAGGGCATTATTATGGTTTTGCTTTTTCTTCAGGAACATGTGTAACTGCTCCAACATTTGATTTTGCAGTGTCATTATTTTAATAGTTTGTTTATTAAATCGCATAGAAAAGCCCTCCTAAAATCTAGGAGGGCTTTTGTTTTTTATCAGAAGATAAATAATTTAGTTTTATTCTTTCTTCTCTTCTGCTTTCTCCGCAGGATCAATGATCTTCCAGACCGCTCCGACTACAGATGGAGGAAAAACTTTCCCTACTCTATCTTTAAGTTGTGTTACTTCTTCTGCTGTTAGACTAACAGTTTTCTTATCCTTAATTTTCTCAGCAAGTTGGTACAGTTTAAACTTCTCCTGACCATTCATATTTGAATCAGTCTGAACTAGCGATGTAAGAGCATAAATACAAATATCACTCAAAGTCGCATTCGGTTTCCCAGTCTCCAGAATAAAAGGCTTTCCGTTCAAATCTTTTGGAGTTTGTGTAAAATCAATAGGCTGAGCGTTGAGTGTTGCAATCGTTGCGAATAGGAACAAACCAGTTAGAAAATACTTCTTCATTTAAAACTCCTTTTTATTTAATAGTTGCAGGGACTGGGGCAGGACTGACTGTGATATCATCACAAAGAAGAGTTGTTGCTGTCGGATTTCCTCCAGTATCAATGGCATTTGTGTAACCAATACAAGAAAGCTGTCCACTTTGAATAGACGGGAATGGCAATAACGTTGGTCCCCCCGTAGGAGCGGAGCCAAGATTAGAGCAAAGCACTGCTATTGAAGAGGGTGCTGAACTAGCATAATCTGCACAGCTCCATCCCGCCGGCCATTGAATACTCCAAGCCGAAAGTCCAGAAACTCCTTGAGGGAGAAAAGAACTAATGGTTAAACTTTTGAAATAAGTATCCAACACCATTACTTTGACATTAGGAAGTCCTAGAGACGGTCCTGTTCCTACAGGAGTTGTACTAGGGGTTTGGAACATTAGCACTGCTGTTGCTAGTATCAAGTTTAGCCGCATTTACATCCTCCAAGTGTTTTACATATTCTTCTGCCATTTTTTCCTGTTCGATTCCTACAAACAGAACAAGAGTAGTTTGTGTTTGGTCAGACTCGTCCCAAGAAATTATAACCTCAGTCGCACGAGCCATAGTAGGATGTTGTCTTTTTGTTATTTTCATTTTATGAATTGCTTCCTTTCAACTGCTCCCGCAGCGGACTTGCTCACGCGTCTTGCCAAAGGGCTAACGTCTAGGCGGTCTTCAGAACGAAGCGGGTGGTCGAGCAAACCCAATAATTTCTTAGCTACCGTATAAGTTCTGACGGAGTAGTCGGAAGGATCATGGGGGTCTTCCATTTCAACATCCTCGCAAACTGCACTGAGAACGGTCTGAGTCCAGGTCCGCAGCGTCTCGTAGGGATTGAATGGCGCATCGGAGGGATCAGTATTGATTAGTTTTCCATCACTATCCATTATTCTATCGCTCCTCGATTATCAATCGGTTCCATGAGAATCTGAAAATCCTCAGTAGTTGCGTTTGGGTCTATTTTGTGCATTAGACACATTACTTCATGCTCACGCAAGCAACGAAGACGAACGTTTCCTTTAAAAGGAATATAATATCCCACATGCGCCCCAAAAAGAACTCGTTCTCCTAAAGAACGATCTTTGCATTTTGGTCCTGCGCTTACGATTATTCCAGAAGTAGGCATTCCTTTTGTTGTTTCAGGAACTATAATTGAGGCTCCTACTCCTTTGCAGCGGTCACAATCCTTCGGATAGATATTAAGACTACCATCACATTCTTTACAAGCTTGTCCAAATCTGTCAGCACCTACTCCAGAACAAGTTGCACATTTCTGAAGTATCCCAGTCCCATCACAAGTCTTACACTCGTAGCCAGTTTTGAACTTATCAAGAAGGATAAGTATCTTATCTTCAACCGCTTCTACTGCTATTTTTCCTTGAATAATGAAGACTTTCCCCTCGTCCTCTCCTCCCTTTTCTCCAAGTCCTACTGAGACTTCATTTCTATTCTTATCAAGGTACTGCTGTGGTACTCTGCTGTCCTGTTCCATTAACTACTCCTTTTCCTATTTTAGGTGATAAATGTCTGTACATCATTCGACCGCCGATTGTGGTAGTGTCACAAAATCCAATTGTCATTAGTGTAAAAAGAACTCGATCCAGATCCTCTCCTGTTACTGAGCGATAACAATCTTTTAAAATCTCCGGTCTTGTAGCAAGTCCCTTTCGCTCGATGTAATTCTGCACTTTCGCAGTAGCCTCCGCGAGGGGACTCTCTCCTACGCCTCGAAAAGTAATATCAAGTGAGTCTAGTACAGACTTAATAAGCTGAATCGCCATGTCCATGATTCGACCTGTTATAACCATCGAATCATCTTCTGCTGCGCTTAGAGACATTGCTACTTTCATAATATGAATACTCTGCCGCGCTTTGAAATTTCGCACTACAAGTGAGTCGTCATCTGTTACTTGGATTGATTTATAAGCACGCTCCCAGTAAATACGAGCTAGAGAATCAAATGAAAAATCTCCTTGTAAGTGCGAAATACGCTCTAAATCATGCTCTAAATCCTTATCCCCAGCAAACGCAGCCGGCCAAGCGAGGCTCTTGCTCTTTTCGTTTGCAAATATAAATAAAGTCCTAGCAGTAAACCCACCATTCACAGCCTCCCCTGTGTTTTTATCTATTCGACGGATAAATTCTGGAACGCAAGCTCCTATCAGGGAGACGCAAAGGTCTTTCACTGTGTGAGTTCCTTTATTTTTTGTATCGTAATTGAATGGCTTGTTATCCCAGACATCGCATAAGAATGGAAGCATCCAATCACTAGAACCTAGAAAAGTTTGTAGTTCTGAACACATCAAGACTGCGGTGGCATCACTTCCCAGAACGGGTAATCCGTTTTGAATAATTGTAGCAGGAAATCCCTTTGACAAGAGTTCGATAATTCTTGGAGCTGTGACACGATCTGAGATGTAGTTTGCCAATGGAGGTTTATGTTCTCTAATGAAATCATGCGCTGGATGTATGGCGGTTCCTTTTCCAACTCCGGGGGGTCCGACAAGAACGATATATTGATTCGGATATATCCTAAACGTTCCACGATTCACCCATACTCTCTTCTTTAGAACCGCGCTTACTACTGAAATAGCACTCCAAACATTATAAGCATCCGGAGCCTCACTGTGATTCCTGATCTTGTTTGAGTAATTAAAAATCCAATTGTCTTTTATTCTACGAGAAGACCCGTTGGACTGTTGTGGCGGCATAATCCCGATCTTTCTGAAGTTCTGCTTCGTTCGCTTCTTGGATTTTATAAAGAGCGGCTTGTACGTCTTGATAGCTTATGTCTGTGAGTTTCTTAGTCTTCGTTCGAGAGCTTTTAAACGTGACAGTAGAGTTGAAGTCGAATCCGAGTTCCCCCTCGACTGGAATTTTAACTGTAATTCCATTCGCAAAGGTAATAGGACGATCAAATGCCTTGATAGTATTTTGTAATGAAGTCCAGATAGCATCCGCATTCGCCTCTACTTCTTGTACTATGGAATCGTGTGACTCTTGAATGACATTCCCGATTCTTGAGGTCTTATATAAATCTTCGCGCTCAAGGTAATACACTGCAAACCCAGTATTGTCTCCGACTGTACTTTGAGGTACGTAAGCGTAGGCTTCCCGGTATATTTTATTATTACCCCCTGATTCCCCAGGACGGAGTCCGAAGAATTGGCGTTCTCGACAAAAAGGCGTTTTAAGAATTCTCGTGCTGTCAAGCTGTGCTCGCACATCGGTGTGGAATACTCCTTTTACTGAGGGATCTATTTGGTTTACTTTATCAAGGATTGCTTGACAACCAATCGCGGATAAGCTAATTGGTCCATAATTCCCAAAGCCTTCTTTTGCAAGGCTATCAGACATTGTAGCTCCTCGCATGTCATAGTTATTAGCATGTCTGGTTTTCTTTCCCAAAAATCGCTCCATCGAATCTTTCCATTCTTTTTCAGTCTTAGAATCTTCAGCAAGACCAAAAATAGAGCAAGCAAGTTTTGTATGTCTATCCACACCATCTTCTAACTCCTTTAATGCTGCCATGTTTCCTGCAAGCGCACTAACAGGCCAATCCTCTGCCTGCATCTGGTCCACCATTAAGAATATTTTTCCCGTTCTCGCTACGAGACATCTTCTATAAATCGATGCAAGTTCTCCGTGTTTTGGGAAGTTCTGTGCATTTCCTCCATAACCGAAGACATGCTGCTTAGACCCACGCCTACCAGTAAGAGTCCCAGTGGCGTTATAGTTAGAAAGAAATACACTATCGCTACCTTGCTTATAAAGATCAGTATTGACGTATCTATTCTTGATAGTAACAAGTTCACGAATACGTAAGATGGCACGGATAGCAGGATCACCCCCGTTGATGTTAAACTGATTAGTCGAATACATTTTTTGAAGCGCGAGTTCGTTAAGACTTTCTTTACTGACATAGTTTCCATCCTCATCACGAGAGCTGATTTTTGGAATTACATAGCCGAGAGATTGCATTTTTAAGAGAGGGGTCTTTTTACCAGAAGAAGCATTTAGATTAACTGAGCCATCTGATTTATCATCATTCGCCGCTCCGACATAAACATGACAGCTCCAGATTTTTGATAGAGCTTCACAAGAAGTCTGCACTTCAGCGTCAATATAAGTACGTGCGCGCTCTAGTCGTTCTAGGTTTACTTTTATCCCGCGTCGTTCTATTCTGTGATAACAGGCTTGGAGAGCGTGAATGTATTCAGAAGTGATTGTATCTGGCTTTATCAAGATAACGTCCTATTTCATCGCCGTTTGAATTTACAGTTAATTCTGTATGTAGCCAAATATATTCTTTTATAAGTTTTTTAATTTGATCGTGTTGAATCGAGCGGTGAACTGCGAGAGGAGTTTTAGCGATTGCAGAGTATTGATTATGATTTGTAAATGAAGAAGGCATACTTTCAAATTCTTTTTTAATCTCATCAACTAACTCATCTAAGGTTTGGGCGGGCATCGAATTCTTTCTCCTGTTCGTCGTATACTTCTTTTGTCACACATACATCAAGACAATTGTAATGCTTAAGTCCCCTCATATCCTTGACACTCCATCCATGCCCTTCGTCCTTATAAAATGGCTCACGAGTATATTGTCGCGTTAGGAATTGAAGCTTATGAGGTAATTCGGGCCAGAGAATATGATGCCGAACCATTGTATCAATAACCCGATCCTCATCAATCTCAAATCCAAGCATCTTGTAGAAATTAATATCAAAGTTAAAGAAATTCTGCCCAAGCTGGATTGTTTCTTTAAAAAGCTGATTTAGCGTGCGCCATAACTCACGTGATTCTACAGGAGAATCACGAAATAAATTGAAACTAATTCCAAAGTTTGCACTATTCGCAAGACCAATAGTGATTGGATACCCTGGCAGGAGTCCTTTCCAAATGCTTTTGTCTCGGGGATATATTGTTTCAATATCGTTTGAGACAACATCTGAGTGTTTAAAGCTCTGTAAAATATGTAGCAACTCATCAAAATCTTGAAAATCAATCTTGCAAGTTCGTTGTGGAAGTGGCTTAAGAATTCCATGTTCTCTCCAATAATCAAGTTCCGCTTTTGCTTTTCCAAGGTCACAATTAATTACAATATCCCGTTCTTTCCACTGTCTCACTATCGTGTCAGCTGCGTATGTAGGAACCATATAGTGAGGATAAGATAAAGCAGGACTGGAAAGAAGGGAGCCGCAGTATTTAGAAATCTCGCTATCCGCTTCAGGATCATAATCTTTTCCTTGTCTCTTCGGTGTTAACTGCGGAAGAAATCCTAGTCCAGCGGCTTCGAGAGGGATTATTATTGGTGGCTGGTGTTTCTGAAGCATTCCGTGCACATCGCGACAACTTTCTTTGTGTGCTAGGTCTGGTTGAGAGCTGATTGCATAATAATCTGTGAATCCTGCCTCTCTCATCATCTTGTCAAAGACATAACCCATTGGGGAAGAGAAGAGAAAGCCTTTATCAGCATCGTTCTTAAACGGAGCTTGCGCTATTACCCATACACGAGAAGAAGGAGAACCACGATCTTGAATTACGGGCATATTCTAGCTTTCATATAACATTTAAATAATTTTCAAGAATTATTAATTTCCAAGACTCAAAGATTTCATCCTGAACGTCCTCGTCACAACTTTCAAACTGGTTTTTTAATCCTCTTCGATCTCGAAGATTTTTCAATTATCCTAAAAGCGATTCTTTCTTCCATTGGAAGAGAAGAAAGTAGTTTTTTCTTGTTATCTTGATTATAAATCTCGTTGTAAGTCATCTCTTCTCCTTGTAAAGCTAAAAAATCCGCACTCCCCCGACTCAGGATCAGAGGAGTGCGTTCCCTTGAAAGTGGTGCAAGCTTAATAATTAACTTCCGAAATCAATCTTTGCAGCTCCAAGAACTCCGCAAATTCCGGATGTGCTGAAAGAATTGCCTGAATTCTATGAAAAAGTTCTTGCTGTTGACTGTTATGCAGAGAAGCTTTTTGCAGTCTTTCTAGAATTGTTGGCGGTTGGTACCGACTAGACACTCCTCCTTTAGCAACATCAGGAGAATATCCTATTTTCGCGTTATCACACATAGGTTATCCTTTCTTCAACAAATTCAAAGAATGCGTAATAGTCGGAAACTTCGTCGCGCACTCAGGAACCCGGCAGAGATAACGTCCTATTTTATTATTCTCTTTTCCCTGATAAGAGTCAATCGCCAATTCCACTTCCGCGATCTGTCCTAGCATTGGTCCTTTGTAAACAAGCGAAGCCGCATCAGAAGCATCTCCATCCCACATTCCAGGAAGCCAGCTTGAAGTTCCATCAGTCTCAAGCGGGAATCCGAAAGCGTGAGCGAAGTCTTGCAGAACCCAACCAGCGTTCTGATTCAACCCTTCAAAAACCTTACGCCCATTCAACTCTGGATTCGCATTATCCATTACTTCCATCTGGGCGTTAAGATTAAGAGAAGGTTGTGATCCATCTCCCTTTGGCTTTGAATACTTCGGCTTGAAACCGAGCAAACGAACCTTGTAAAGTCCTGCTGGCATTACGTCTAGACCTTCGAGCTTACTATTGTCAATTTTCATCATAAAAGGCATTTTGATTTATTCTCCATTGTTAGATGTGGTGCGTGTTAGAAAGGAATATCTTCTTCTGACAGTAGCTTATTAGCCTGACCTAGGGGCTGAATAGGTTTAGGAGTTTCTTGTGCCTTAGCCTGACCAATCTGATAAGGCATCCACTCGCACCAGCATTTAGTGTCCGCCGGCAATTCTACACCTTCCTGCTTCAAAAATACCGAATCATTTCCAAAAGAACGACCATTTGGATCAAATACTACAAGATTTACATAATCATCAGCATGAACATATGTCACAATTGCGGCATATGGCTGATGATATGGGAGCATTGATTTAGTTCTGTACCAAACAACTCTTCCTATTGTTGGTTTAATCATCTTTCCTCCTTTACTTAACTTGTTGCCCTTGCAACCGCTTCCGGTGAGCTTCCACCATCTGCGTTATATTAGGATCGTAGACTTTAAGATCAAGTCCTAACGAGTTCTTCCCAATAAAATTATCCGTAATTCCGGTTGTGATAAAACGCTTCCCCTGCCAGTCTGAATCGAGGAGCCAGCAATCGTTGAAAAGAGAAAGAATAGTATTTAAATACTCAGGATCAATTGTTATTTTTCCTGTATATTTCTTCTCCATTGCTGTTGTCTTAGCTTTGTCTTTCTCATCTCGTGAGTGGCACACTACGATTAAATTTCCAAGAACAGAGAGTCTTCCTATGATATACTCAACATATGCTCTATTACCATTGATTATATCAAATCCCTGTCCAATTTTAAGAGTACTAACACCAATCTTAAGCTGCCGCGAAAGAGTTGGTTGTTGTCTGATTATTTCAGCTTCTGTTGCTGCTCTCATGTAGGTTAGAGAGTCTAACACAAAAGTCTTTGGAATTGGATTTCCTTTCTGCTTTTCATATTCGATTACTCCAATATCGGCTTCAAGTGCCGCAGCAGAGATTGGTTTATTTTTATCAAAATCGTGATAAGACTTTACCACTACATCTTTTTTCCCAGCTAGTGAGCTTTTACGGCCATCAAAGTCAATATCGAATACTGGCCCCGGAGCAGTAGCAGCCAGCCAGCTTTTACCAATTCCCGGCGGTCCTACTATTGCGATTTTTAGTGGTTCATCGGCTAGAGTGGTGGCTTCTACTAGAGAGGAGATTCCGAACATTACTCTACTCCCTTATCTTTGGAATACTTATCCCAAGTAGCAATATGCCTAGAAATTAAATCTCCACACTTATTACACATGAATGTTTGATGAATTTCAGTCTGTTCTTTTGAATTCTTTTTTCTGGTTTGACCTTTCTCTATTTCTATGTAGTTATGTTGTCCTTTTTCGCATTTTTCATCTTTTGTCATTTTCATTCTCCATAACACCCTTCCCTCTACGCGCTAGTGGAGTTCCCGCCGGTAAGGCATTAAAAGCGGCTGGTTAATTATCTAGCGTATATTCACCTAACTCCAACGTAAAGGGAAGGCTGCTATGGTTTTAGCTAGCCTTGCTATTACTGCTGTAACTTTGCTTCCTCTGTCGCAGCTTCCGTTGCCTTCTGTGCCTCTATCCTCTGCTTTAACATATTCTCCAAATCAGGAGAATCCGCAGGATTGATAATCGTCGGCTTGAAATCTTCCAAGTCTGTTGTCTGAGCGAGCAGATATGAGAAATGAAGACGACAATAAGCAATATCTCCAACATGTCCCCATGCGTCATTTCCGCATTGCATCGAATTTGATAACATTGATTGACATCTAAGTAGCGGCATTATTTGACTCTCCTTTTTTATAAGCTGCCAAGTGTTCTTTTAAAATAATCTCAAGTATTTGCGGTTGTAAAAGAGCCAAATACTTGGCTCTAAAATACGCATTTGGGCTGTTTCCAACTTGTGCGATAGTAAGATCCTCGCCATGAATTTTAGTCGTTATAAAATTCAGCTCAGTTTTCTCTGGAGAATTGAAAAATGCTCTAGTTTTTTCTAGGGTCTCTTTGAAATTACTCAAGTGCTCCGCATCTGTTAATGCGTCAGTATGAGCCCATTCCCAAGGCACTGACTTATTCTCATCATGGAGCAACTCTATTGTTTTAAGAATTAACTCACAGTAATCTACTGTTGTCACTGATCGCCTCATCTCTCTGATCTATTGTATCAGGATTCCATTCAGGAGCAACTTCAAAGTCATTATTAAGAATCCGAAGCATATCTCCTGCATTGTTTAACTTGTGCAAGTGCTTGAAGGTGCAGTCTTGGTGGTAGGTGTTGGAGCAGACACTGGTATTCCAATCACCCATTCTATCGGAAGTGACAAATTCCAGTATCTTAGAGAAGGTCGAAAGCTGCCGTAATCTATACTGTTCCAGCTGCCACTCTGTTTTGAAAATAGGGATTCTTTTGAAACGTTTATTAAAATCCGCTTCCGCTTTGACTTGTACATAATTCATCCATATTCGATTAACTTGTCGTTTTTCGAGAAGTTCTGGGAATTTATTCTTCAGGATGTGAGCAGACGCATAAACATAGCCAGTCATTCCTTCTTGCGGATCGTGATCTTCTGCGGGATTTCCTTTGAAAAAAGCTTTTGTCTTATGATCCATTGGCCCGATTGCAGTACCAGAGTCCATTAGGAAGTCAATGCGGCCACTTAGGTAGCAACGAACCATATTTCCGTAATATGGAAAATGAAGAGCCCCAAGAAAAACTTCCCTACCTTTCCCAAAAGCAAGCTCTACTCCAATAGGACGAAGACGTTCATTTTCATTGGAATAGAAGGTTGCATACTGCGCGACTAGAACAAGAAATCCCGAAAGACCATTAAGTGCTTGATAAGTCTTGTGCTCTGAATAACGATCAAGCCCCGCCTTTGTCCAAAGTGCTTCTGAATAACCAAGCAACCAGTTATAATCAAAAGTCTGTGCTTGCTTAGTCTCGTAAATCTTTTCTACTACTTTGTGAAATACTGACCCAAAGTTAAGGGACCAAGGCTGTGTACCTTTTGCTCGGTAGTTTTGGAGTATCTCTAGTGAGAACTTCTCCTCGCACATTCGGTAAGTTTGGAGTGCGTGGTGGTCTAAAAATAACTCCAACACTCCATCCTCACCGATTTGTGCCCAGTGATACTTTGAGACTAATTGTTCGATTGTCATATGTTTATATTTATCTCCCTTATATAGTCCCAGTTTCGTTCGAGTTCTTCTTTTGAAGAGGGACAATCCCCACCCATATAGGTCACATCATCACCTTCAATTTCAACTATCATTCGTTCGATTGGCTGATTGTGTGAAATTGATTTATCGTTGTGATAGTATGTCGGTCTGGACTCCACTATAAAATAGGCCATGAGCTAATCCTTTAAAGTATCCGCAACAAGAGTAGCGTATCCAGCCTTATCTTTCCAGTGATCTTTAACTGCAAAATCACCGCACAGAATCCTTGCTGTTTTAGTAGCGTCTAGTTCTAGAGATTCTCTCATTATTCTTGGTAGCCGATCCCAATTTTTAGAATATCTGAACAATTGTTTAATCTGCTGTGCTAAGTCCGCTACTTGTACAAAAGAACCATGTGTGCTTTCGCGTTCTTTTAGAGTTGCTTGGATATCTACTTTTGGAAGATTCAAGAGTTTTGCATCTCCTGTCTCCAAAGCTTCTGCTACTGCAATTCTTGGAGTCGCTCTCACAAGTGTATCTGCCATAACAAATTTCTTATATTCCTCCGCCATTATACCTTCCCTCCCAGCATAGCTGCTATTTGTTCCTTACTTATTCCTGCTTTAAGCAGAATTGCAACCGCATCCATTGCTTGTTGGGCATCTGGAACTTTGGCGGTCTTAGATTTCATTGTTAGCTTCTTAGCTGCTTTGTCCGCTTCTCGTTCTGCTTTTTGTGCAGGAGTTCTCAGTGAGCCTTTAACTGCTCCAGTCTGGTCTACATCGTCTCTCTTCTGAAGCTTTATTACCATTTTGTTGAGCTTTTGATATTTCTCAACTCTACGTTCTTCGCGCTCTGAGAGCATCAATCCTGCTATTGCTCTGTGATATTCGATTGTTGCATCAAGATCAGTATCGGAGAGAGTGCTTATTTTAGAGGCTGTGAAAAGCCAGTCACTTCCTTCTAAATGAAGGACTTTGCAATGTACTCTCTTGGAGTATACTACTTTTCCCTCGTCGTTCAGATGGTCTTCTGTGCGAACTTCTACTGAATTCGTGACTTTGAAGTCAACCATACAATTTCCACAAAAACGAACGTCTACATCACTTGAATAGTGCTCACAATAAGCAATTCCGCACTTGGCGCAATTCTTCGTGATTGAATCTTTACTAAGAATTGATGTTTTTGTTTCTTCGATTGCGCATTGTTGACATACTGGAATTACATCGGCTCCGTATCTCACACTTAGTTCCTACTTTCTTTGTAAAAGAGAATTAAACTTCATCTTCACCGCTGGAAGCCTGTCATCGAAATACATCTCAAGAAGAAGACGAACTAAAACAGAGCCGTTATTTTTATACGGCATTTGGTCTAATCTATCATCATCTCTTTTATTAATACGAAAAGTTCTAGTAGAAGTCTTTGCCCCAGAGGATGCAAATTGGCCGTCTGGCTCTCTGAGGACCGAGTTTAGAGGGACGGTTTTGGTCGGCATGTAGGTAGTGTACACGACGGGGTGTACGGTGTCAAGCGGCGTCCAAGTCGTTGAAAGCATGGGTGATAGCTCCAAAGGCAACCCCCCACGCAATCGCGCTAGGACGCCCTAGGTGGCGTCGGCCTCTCAGGACGAACTTCTACTAAGTCATATTCTACTATCTCCATATTCTCACGAATACGAGTTTCGACTTTATTCTAATGTCTAATTACTTCTCCGCCGTCATAATCACCCAACCATTCATTTCTAACTACCGGCTCACGTTCCCAGCTCGTATAACCAGCTAGCCATGTTGTCAGTGTGTTTTGCGCTGATCTCTTTGAAAGATGCAGCCTTGGTGTTCCTGCCCTTGGCTCGTCAAAAGTAAAACTTCCTCTCTTTGCAGTTAGGAATAGTCCTGTCGATTTTTCTCTTATTGCCCATGCTTTCACTGTTTCGCTCCTTGTAATTCTCTAATAGAATCAAACTGCTCTCTTAATTCCGCGTGTTGAGCTAAAATATTAGCAATGTGATTCATATCTACATAAGCGCCGTGGTAACGGATAGCGGAGCTGGTAGAAGAAGACTCTACTAACATATCTCCTTTTCCGAGGAGATTTTCAGCTCCTCCTCCAGAGAGAATTGTAGCTGAATCAAATCGACTTGGAAGTCTAAGGGCAATTCTTGTTGGCAAGTTTGCTTTAATATCTCCATTGATAACTTTGACAGATGATCTCTGAGTAGCACAGATAACATGGACTCCGGCTGCGCGACATATCTGTAGGAGTGATTTAATTCTGGATTGCACTTTTGGATAGCTACAATATGGCTCAATTTGATCTGCATGTAATTGATTATCTCCGTCGATGAGGTCTGCTAGTTCGTCGATTATTACGACGTAATAACAGTATTTCCGTCCTAGGCCAAGAGCATTCCACTCCCCGATGTTGCGCGCTAATCCTTGCATCTGAGTAGTACGATCTCGAACTATTTGCATTAATTTATTGAATGAGTCATGGAACTTCTCTACAGTATCGACGCTATCAATGCAATGAGGCAAGTCACTAAAAAGAGGCAGATCCAACTTTTTTGTATCAACGAGTATAAGTTTGAGTTCCCCTGGTCCCAAACGTGTAACAAGACCACTAATAATAGAAGCAAGCAAAACAGATTTACCACCGCCAGTCTGCCCAGCAATAAGCATATGTGGTTGTTCAGTGAGATCAATTACGGCCTCCTTTCCTACTGTATTCACTCCCAGCATAATTGGGAGTTTCATTGATTTACATGTGTCACTAGTAGCCAGAGAATAAAGGCACTTATCAAAATCAACAATAGTACGCACACGGTTTGGTATAGCAATCGCAATTTCTCCTCCTTCTCTGCTTATTAAGCAGCTTTCTACTTCACAACTTAGGGCAAAGTCTTCTTCTTTATTCATTATCTTCGCAATAGGAGTAGAAGGACCGAGAGAGAAATAGTAAGATGTAACTACCGGCCCCTCTTCGATTCTCTTAAATCCGGCCCCTCGAATTCCAAGGCCGGATAGTTTAAGAGAAAGATTTGCTAAATTACGAGTCTGTTCTGGGGTCATTCAGAGTCTCCCGAGCTTTCTTCTTTTCTTTCATTGCTTTTTCTCTGTATTCTTTATCTTTCTTTATTCGCAATTTTTCAAATCTTCTCTTTTTTCCATGTGGGGCTGGATAGGTGGAGTTTTTATTCATTCCTACACCTGTCCTTTCTCCAATTTCTCCACAAAGCTTTTATCTGCAAGCATGTAACGAGAGCCGGGGCTTAGGTACCTGAATGCGGTTCTGAAGTTACTCTTTGCAGGATCAAAATGGAGGAATATCCCTCCAGTATCTTCTGCTAAAGTTTTCATAAAAGTAATTGCGGTTACAGCCCAATCTGCTCCAATGAAGACTGTATCCACTGGAATTTTAGCTTCTTTGTGTTTTGCAACTATAGTTCGATAAGAAGAATCTTCAAGACCTCTGTCTGGAGAACCGTCGCTAAAAACAATAGCTCTAGTTATTCCAGTCGCCCCAGTTAGCTGAAATTTATTCAGAGTAGTGAGTAGTGGGGTGCAGCCACTTACATTTATATTCTGCACTAACAAAGCAAGAGCCGGCAAATCAGTACAAAGCGCAAGAGCAGGAGCATTCATCGGGCGAATTTCTACAGCGGTTTGGTTTGGCTTGCAAGAACGTAAAAATTCAATAACTCCTTCTCTCGCATTCTTAATCTTATCACCACCCATAGAACCAGAATCATCAAAGACAATTCCAATTCGGTCTATTGCTTCAGCGGGAGTTATTAGTTTAGGAACGGGCATTAGCCCAGCAGCTTCTCTTTTACGAGCTAACTGTGCTGCTGCTTCTGCTTGCTTTGCAGCTAATCCGACTAACTTAAAACCACCAATCTTCGGTGGTCCTGTGTATTTTGTTATTTCATCTGGCATGATTATTTCTCCTTTTGAAGCTCTTTTTTTAAGTATTCACATGCCTCAGCATGTAGTCCTTTTAACTCTAAGAAATCGAATAGTATGTCTTTCTCATGTTGGCAACGAGCCAGCCAACGTCGTGGCACTTTCTCATCCATAAGATTCTCCTAATTGTGCTAAAGCGCACATCTCCGTCTCGCAAGCAGGGTGAGTTCTGAGCGAGAAAGAGTCTGAGCTTTTACCACGCGCGTTCTTGTCTTTCGTAAATTCCTTTTAAATACCCATACTGCCTTGGGGTTATTCCTGCACACTTGGAGTTTTGAAGTTTGAAAATTAAATCTCGTTCCTGCATTGATAATAGATTAATCGAGACATTAAGCACCATCGAAAGAGCTGATGCTTCTTTTCTTGCTCTTTTTAACTTTTTCCAAGCATACTGTCTCGCTCCTTCAAAATCAGCATAACAAGTTGTTCCAGAATCAGCAGTTGCGATATAGAACCAACGACCATTTAATGCTTTTTGTGCTTTGATATGCAATTTTTGCATGATTACTTCTCCTTCTGATACGCATATTTCAAGCAGGTTCTTGAGTCGTTCTTGATTGACATGCAGTATTGATACTTCTGTTCTTTCGAAGGGTACTCGTGCTTTGCTGGCGTAGATGGTTTTGTTGGAATAAATAGAAGCGCAAAGATAATAATAATTATGGTTCTCATGCCAGTTCTCCTTGTCCTTCGTCGATATCTATTAGAGACGCACTCGTAGCATTACCTGCGTATGAATTATTTCTTACAACCGGAAAAGCTTTGCCAGATCCGTCTGAATAATGTTTTCCGCAAAAAGGACAATCATAGTTTTGAACTATTGTGTTAGAATCTATCTCGATAACTAAACCACAAAAAGGTTTAATTGCCTCGATTGTGGCAGGGCAACATTTTGCCCATTCTGGCATATCTTCAAAAGATTTATATCTAGCTTTAAGGATCATTGTACCCCTTCTTGTGTATAAAGCGTCCAAAGTCTATTAAGTTCGCTCATCTTCGCAGCATCCCCGCCGAGGTCAGGATGTAGCTCTCGTGCTTTCTGGCGATAAAGCCGTTTGAGTTCTGTAAGTTCTTGAGCTTTTATCTCCACTCCTAAGAAGGTAGAGAGCTTTTGTGCTATTGAAGCGGCTGTCTCAGTTTGGGGAGCGGGAGCTTGCTCGTAGAAGAAATCTTGTGCGAATGTACTCGCGTCAAGTGGAATTTTCTTTGTTCCAAGAATAATTCTAAAATCATGATGCTCAAGAACTGGTTTGAGAAACTCCCAGTACTTCGCCTGATTTAAGGCATCTGTCTCTGCGATTGTCCAGACTTTGGTTACTGGATTATAAGCCCGATAGGAAGCAGGGATAAATTGTTTGATGACAGCGATGATTTCTTTTATCTTTTCGGATTTAAAACTCTCTAACTTAATATCATACGCTCCTACAACTGAATCGTATGTGACTCTTGCTGTTGCCATGTTAAAGACTCCTTCCTATTGCTCGTTCGCAATAAACTAAAATAGCCGCTCCCAAAGCTAAGTTTCTAACTAAGAGAGCGGCTTCTTTATTCACTACAAGCAATTCAGCTCTTACTGCGCAGCAGTAGCGAAAAGCTGGCTCTGCAACAGTGCGAGAACTTCCGGAGGAAGAGTCTTAAGACCACTAATAGTCTTCCACGCCTTCTCCGCATCACTCAAGCCACGACGACCGCCAACTTCTGCGATATCCTTGCGAATATCAATATTCCCATCAGCAGGCTGGAAAACAGGATTACCCTGCTCGTCTAGCTCTTCCATGTAGTTAACAATAATACGTCCTGCCTTCGCAACAATACCATTGCGGAGAATATTCACCAGCTCCTCGTCAGGAATTCCGAGCTTCTGAAATCCTGCTACGGTACCGGGGACATCGTAAGAGAAAGACTGGTCTACAAGCCATGTTCCTTCTTCCTTGGCCTTTGCGAGTGCCTTTTCCTGCATCGTTGCTTTTACAAAAGAGCGCGTGCTCACTTCTCCGCTCTTCTTATCCTTTACTTCCTCCGAAGCAGTATACGCGCCGTAGGTAACCGAAACTGGCTTCACATCCATATCTACTAGTGTATTCGCAGTGCCCATTTTATTTTCTCTCCTCCGCTTACGCGGGTGTTATTGTGGCAGGATTGCCTTTACTTCTCTATCTCTCCTAAGAAGGACGATTTTATGAATTCTGTAAAATCGCCTCACAAGGATGCGGTGCTAGTGATAACAGCGGTAGTCTTTGTTCTGGCTACTTGTATGACTATGCTCCTAATTATAGCGGAGGACCGCATCCTTGTCAAGCGATTTCTACGCTTTCGCGAGTGCTTGACTTTGTTTTTAACGCCAATAAAGGATCAAGAGCGCAATGAGACCGAGGAAAGTCACACAGCCGAGGTCGAACCAGAATTCGACTGGAAGAGGACGCTTAGAGATATTGTTATTTGAGAGACGATGGTTGTAATTCATAGAAGTTCCCATCCAGCAGAAAAAATAGTTTTACCATCCCATGTAGAATCAGGGAACTTTTTATTGTACTTTATTTTATTTTTAGAGTACCACTCCGCTCTCGCTTTATTCCACTCCGCTTTCGCTTTATCCTGCTCAGCGAGCGCTTTATTCCACTCAGTGATCGCTTTACTCTGCTCAGCGTCCGCTTTATACCACTCCGCTCTCGCTTTATACCACTTCGCTTTATTCTGCTCAGCGTTCGCTTTATTCCGCTCAGCGAGCGCTTTATTCCACTCAGCGTCCGCTTTATTCTGCTCCGCTTTCGCTTTATTCCGCTCAGCAATCGCTTTATTCCACTCAGCGTTCGCTTTATTCCGCTCAGCGAGCGCTTTATTCCACTCAGCGTCCGCTTTATTTAGTTCCATGTCTTTAAAACAAAAAGGAGAAATCATTCTTAACCTTAAGGCTTGTTCCTTGAGAGGCTTATATCTAAATATATATTGAATCCTATTCTCGATAGGTTCAATGAGAACTTCGAAAAATTCTTCGTGATGCAGATGAAGAACTAAGTCACCTATTTTTAGGTTTGCGCACCGTGCGCGACAGTCTTCAGCCTCTTCTTCGATTGATTTTAATTTCATTGTCATGATTATTTTCCTTTCTCTTTCTGGCTCAATTTTCTTCTTATTCTTTTTCCGTTGACATCTTTAGAATAAATCCCCCCGCCGCTCTCACAGTCTCAAGAGCAGCGGTTACTTCTGCTGATGGGATTGTCGTGTTCTCATACTCTTCTGGAAGTTTTGAGGCATTCATCTGCTCTTGATCCTCAGTGCGGCATTCCTCACTGCAATATTCTGGATCAAGATGTGTTAGTGAGTATTGAAAATAAATCCCGCAATTAAGACATTCGTAAACTCTACCTGGCATTAATAACCTCCTTTGCTTCCCTCCGTCTAATTGACGTTCACGAATATTTTGTATAATCCAAACCAAAATTATACAAAACAACACTTGGTATTCTAATATTCCCAAGTCGTCAAGAGGAGGGAAGCAAAGCAAGCTATTAGGATGCTCTTAAACAATACAAGAAAAGCAATTGAAACAGTTATAGTTACTGCGTTCGCTCCTACTGTGCTCGCAAGCTCGCGTTGTTATTAGTATTCAGATGAAGTAATCGCGCAGTCAAGTACAAATTCATTCTGCTCGGTTCTCTCCCAGGCTGAATAAACTGTCCCTATACAGGTTGTATGAGTTGGATTATCGTTTGACAAGTCTTCCTCGCCTTGAATATTACCTTGAAATACAACAATTCGAGAATCAGGAATCGATGCCAGTTCTTTTTTTAAATCAAGTACAGTCATAATAGTCTCCTTGTTTGTATTTTACATCATTCGTAGTTCTTTCTCCGCTTCGCTTATTGAGGCCCACCACTGTACCACGTGATAAGCTGCGAGATCAAGATTAAACTCGCGCATCAGTGTTCCCTGTGCATGATGCGAAGCGGAGTGAATAAGTGATTTTGTAATAAGAAGATGTGAGATGTTTGAAAGTTGCATTAGTTATAATCCTCCCCATTATAAGCGCGGTCTTCGTCAAGAAGATCGAACTTAGCGCATTGTGCGGGCTTGCAGTCGTTTTTTCTATGAGATTGATTCCTGAAGTAAACTGGCCTCACGTATACTACTGAGGCGGGGTTTAGTAATCCATCCGCCAAGTCTGCAACTGTGTAAACTGGGTCAGTTGCTATTGCCTCCGGTGCTCGCATTCTCTCGTATGCTGTTATTTGAAGCATGTTTTCTTCTCCTTTTTGCTTTTGCAGTTTTCTATTTACATACAACTATTGAGGCTCTAGCTGGGATGATCCTTGAGGGAGACCCTCCGCGGGAACAATTCCGGGAATCCGGTCTAGAGCCTCAATAGGCATATGCTATCGCCTATGATCTCGTAGAGAATTTTTACGAGGATATTTCTGCCAACGTCTATGATTTGCATCATTAGTTGAGCAGCAGTTGCAAACGGGTCCGCGAACGAACTTCGCTTTTTTTCTTGAAATCTTCGCTCCTGTTTTAGGTTCTAATCTGATGTAGCCAATTCTATAGTGATAATCTGAAAGTGGCATATAATCCTCTCTAAATCTCAAACGGTTGGTCCAGCACGTCGTTTAGTGAAGGCGCGTCAATGGGTTTATAAAGAGAATCATCTTCTTTAAGTTTTTCTTCTGCCTCTATCTCCGTGTTATTCCTATCTTCTTCGATCTCTTTATGAACTTGCTCGAACATGCCTAAATCAATCTTGGTGCTGTAGTCATACGGCTTCGCTGCCTTTTCTTTTTCCTCTTTACTCAAAGAATGATACTGCATTGCTTGTTCTGCTGCTCTTGCGATATGATCTCCAAATTGCGCTCTTAGATCATCGATAGAAGGTTTATCTCCACCTTCTGCGATGATTTTTTCCTCGTGTTCTTTTTTTCTCTCTGAAGAAGTCTTAGTTGAGTCAAGCAAAGCTTTTCTAAGCTCCCATGATTCAACTGATTTTCTTAGTGTTCCACATCGTGTTCTCTCTCTTTTCAAAGCTTTTCCGAATTCTTTCGTGTCATACTTATTATTTGTACTAAGCGCAAAGGCATACTGTCGCTCAAGTTCTGAAATCCTAAGCGCACTATCCTCATGTGCAATAATCCTAGCCTCAAGCTCAGTCTCATAAGCAACCGAACTCCTAGAACTATACACAGCAAGAGCTTCTAATCTCGTAAGCTTCTTCTGGCAAATATTAAGCTTATACATAATAATCCGCTTCGCAGGAGAAGAGATTTTATTATTCGCCCTGAGCGAGCAGGACTCCTGTTCAAGCTCAAGCAATAATCTCTCCTTCGTTCTCGTTTCAATCTCTAGTTTTATCTTATCCTCAGAGCGCATTTTACTAATCCTCCTTGTAGGCGTCCAGCGGCTACTCATGGTCAATTATACGCTCTTGTTGTATAGTGTCAAGAGCTAAGTTGACCTCTAAGTGCCTTCGAATCAACACCCTGCGCGTGTGCGCTGCTCACCACCATGACCCCCCTCTCCCAAACACACCATCACCCTCGACCCATGAAACTGGTCGTTATTATTGTTCTAAAAAAAAAAAAATTTAGAACTACTATACTACTACTATTAATAGAGAGATTAATAATAATAGAAATCGAAACCGATCGACTTGGCTTGGGGGTGAACGTTTGGAGAGGGGGGATGTCCACCATGAGCAGCGTAGAGAGGTATCGTTATGAAAGCGAAGGGGTTAGAGGTGAGCACAGCACCGAACACTATCTGAAAAGGAGCATTCAGAACAAAGAGAGTCGGTACTTTCGCTGTTGACGCAGCCGCTACGCGATTATCTGCGTAGCGTGCGATTATTAGCACAGTTCTGGATGCTTGCGCAGGATTCTTCGCAGAACTTCGTTGTTCTGCGCATAGTCATGGAGAGTTATGCGAGAACGCGCCGTTTCACGACTGATTATGGGCCCGCGTGTGGTAATAGGTGCTCTCGCTAATACTGCGTCGATTGAGCGCGCCTCTCGCGCCATTAGTGGTTTTACTCGCTCTTCCCATTCGCTCACGCGATTGTAGAATGCAAGCATCTTCTCATGCGGTCGCTGGATTGGTCTGGGTTCCACCATTTTTCCTCCATTCATCGCGTTCATGGTCAGCCATGATTGCAATTAGGTGATAAAGATGCTCCATTTTTGTTATTGCACCATCGAAATACTGGTCTAGCGATTTATGCATTTGTTGGCGTTGAAACTCAAAATCTTCAGTCGTGAGCATTTAGTTCCCTCCATTAGTACATCCCCGCACGCGAACACAATAGATGTTGTATCGTATAGCGTGCGCGGTCTACTAATGCGAGAACTACAACTTCCGCTTGAGCGCGAGACCCTTCTGAATCTCCGCTTCGCATTCCTCCGCGAGTGCCTTCTTTCCCTTCCCTTCCGCGATATACTTCGCCTTGATTGCGCGGTCAATCGCGGATTGCATCTTGCCTTTGACAACGCTTGCGAACGCGGCGCGTGCGATATCTTCAATCGCATCCATTAGATCGAGCTCTGTGAGTACTGCCACCTGCGCAGCATCAATCTCAAAGAGAACCGTGGGAACTTCTGTGATCTGTGCTGCTACCAGTTCATTCTTCTGTTCAGTAGTCATGGTTTTTATCCTATTAGGCTATTGCCTATACATCTTAGGGCCACTGTCTTATTGTGCCCGTGGTTTTATTATAAGCCTCAGATCATTTGTTCGTAGCACGAACTATGTGGAAAACTCATTGTTTATAGCGCACATGCGCTTGCGTATTATGCAATAGAAGTCATTGCGTATTATGCAACCCTCCTTGCGTATTATGCACGAGGGGGAGGGGCAAAAAATCCAAAAAGTAACTCCTCGACGTGGGAGTTCTCAAATAAATTTTTCATATTTTTGCGATTAGGGAATAATACTATTTCGAACAGTACTATTACTTGACGCAATAAAATCACGTCGAGGGCCGAAGACGGGGTGTACGAGGGGTGTACGGTGGTTGACAGCGCGTGGTATAATATAGATACCGTTCGAATTTACAGCTACTGCGCGCCCGCGCCTTGTATTCGATCAGGAGGTAATAATGGAGCATCCGATTTACAAAGCTCTGAATGAGTTTAAAAAGCAGTATGGTTACGATCTAATGTCCCCAACTCCTGCCCACGGATACGAAGCGGAAGAACCCCTAGAGCACGCGGGGGCCGGGGGCGCCAAAATTAATAATAATGCAGGAGCTACTAATGCCTCAGACACCTAATGGAAATTCGTCGGCTTTTCACTCTAGGACTGCGACTGGGAAGGGGCATTCTTGGAAGCGGCACTTGAGAATTGAGCGCATTGCGCGCTTGGTAGCAGCGGGTTCATTTAAGAATGAAGAGATAGCAATGGCGGTGGGAGTTGCGCCTATAACAGTCTCTCAAATCAGAATGACTCCCGAATTCCGCGCAAAGCTCATAGAAGTAAGCACTGGAGTAATCAGTCAATACGACCAAGACATTCGTATGATCGAGGAAAATCAAATAGAAGAACTTGCCTCAATGGTCCCTCTCGCGCTTCTTGGACTTAGAAATGCTGCGATGTCTCGAAATCCGAATGTTGCATTGAAAGCAAACCTTGAAATCTTAGATCGTCATGGTGTGCTCGCCAAAGTGTCGAAGGTCAATGTTGTGCATAGCGAGAAACCTGATGTAGAGAGAATGAATCGCTCCGCCGCAAATATTCTTTCAATCTTTAATCGTCCTATTGGGAATGAACTAGAAGATAATGAAAACCTAGTAATGGACCAATTCACAGTCTCCGCCGCTGACGCCACTGCGCAAGTAAGAGCAATGGGCGAGATTATTGATGCGGAAACACTAGAAAAACTTGACATGACAAAAGAGAAAGTGCAATAAAAAGGAGAAAGAAAATGAATAGAGTGAGAGCGAAATTTAATGTACAGAACATTTTAAAAGATCAATATGGCAATGTTATTGTAAAACTTTATGCAGTTTATAAAGGTGACGAGAGCAGCCCAGAGAATGAAAGTTTTTCGAATTCTACGCCAAGCGGAAATGTTGAGCTAACTATTACTAATCCTGACGCAAGCCAATTTTTTGAATCTCTTGTCGGTAAATATGTATATGTCGATTTTACAGCATCTGAGTAAAGATTCGAGCGAAGCGGAGCCAAACCTACATGCCTCCCAAGATTATTAAGAGTGTTTACGATGCAGTAGGGTTTGATGAGGATATTCAGGTAAGAGAAGATCCAAACTTCCTCCCTCGCTCGGTTACTAATTGCTGGCAAGTGATTCCTACGACTGGGAAAGAAGACTCTGATACATTGCAAGACATCCATCGTCTTAATTCATTTGGCTCGCTTTATTATCTTGCGGTGGTGATTCTTCAAAAGACTCGTTTTCAGACGAATCCAGATCATACTAAAAATCTCCACTGGCAAATGTGCAGAGTAGTGGAAAAAGACTGCCTTAAAGAAGTAATCGAAATCCCCCGAGATCATTTCAAATCCTCAGTTTACTCTGAATGCTATCCAATCTGGCGCGCGCTCCCATTTCTCGACAAAGACGAGAAACTAATGCGTCAGATCGGTTACGGAGATCGCTGGATTCAATGGATGAAACGCTCCCACCAGCAAGATATTCGAATCCTACTAATAAGCGAAGTAATCAAAAATGCCATTAAGCTCGGGACAAAAATCAGTACGCACTACACTGCCAACGACTATTTTCGATGGGTTTTCCCTGAAATTATACCAACAACTTCTGAAACTTGGACCAACGATTCCCTCCACCAGCGAAGGACTCCTATGGGAGCTATGCACGGAGAAGGAACCTTTGATTTTACTGGTGTTGGAGGCGCCTTGCAGAGTAAGCACTATGATCTTCCCATACAAGATGATATGTTCGGGAGAGATGCAAAGGATTCTGAGACCTTACGAGAAAAGTGTATCGATTACCATCAATTACTTGTCGGAGCACTTGATAGCGATCCGAATAATCCAGATAGAGATAATGATGAAATCATAGTTGGAAATAGGTGGGCTTATAATGATCTTAATAGTTGGGTTAGGACAAACGAACCATATTTTAATTTCACAACCCACTCGGCCCTTGGCGGATGTTGTGAACTTCATCCATACGGACAACCGATATTTCCGGAAGCGTTTACTGAAAGAAAACTTGGAATCTGGAAACAACGACTCGGAAATTACAATTTCAGTTGTCAGTTCCTCAACACACCTATCAATCCTTCAGAAGTTAAATTCAAGCTCGCACACATTCGGAGATTCGAATACATAAAAGACAAATCCTTCGAATACCAAATGCACGATGGGGAAATTCGACACAAGAGAATGATTCGCCACCAAGTAAAAGATGGTGACGTAATTCCAGATATTGCGCCTCGTAATCTTAAGCGCTACATGATCGTTGATCCAAATCACAGTGGCAATACCGGTCGATGCAGACATGCTATTACTGTCACAGGAGTTCAGGATGATCCAAGACGGATATATTTACTAGCTGTCTGGGCTAAGGCTACTGGGGTTGAGGTTTTTATTGATGAAATCTTTCGTTTAGCACAAGTCTGGCTTTTGGACGAAGTTTGGATTGAAACTATTGCTGCCCAGAAGTATCTCAAGTATCTACTAGAAGAGAAGCAAAAGTCTCATTCAAGCGAGCTTGTCAGGAATCTTCAATTTAAAGAACTCACTACTCCAAAAACAAAAAATGCAAAGCAGCTTAGAATAGATTCACTAGGACCAATATTCGAACGGGGAGATTTCTGGGCAAACTCATTTGGGCAACCTGAGTTCTTCGAAGAACTAGAATCCTATCCCAATGGTGCCTTACGAGATGTTCTTGACACATTAGGATATGGCCCGCAGGTATGGAAATTCGACGACTCAAATACTGAGGACCTTGAAATAGAAATAAAAAGAAGACTTGCACTTTACACTCGTAATATTCAGCGTACATCCAGAGTTTCTGGATACTAAGGAGTTTGTAATGGAGGAAGAGCACGAGATGAGTGTTAGTGTTAGGGACTTCAATAGACTTTTCACATGGGCTTTTGGTAATGGGCAACCGGGACTAGAGGCGAGATTAGTAAAGTATATTGACGAGAGAGATGCTCATAAAGAAAGAAATTCCAAGCAGGAGATTCTCGATTTGAGAAAAGATCACGAGGATAATAAAAGAGTACAAGATGAGAGGCATTTGGCGAATACTAAGACTCTGGGCAAGATCGAGGGAGCGGCGAGTATGTTGACATGGGGAATTCCTGTGCTACTTACATTAATTTCAATAGTCATTGGACTACTAGGATTCTTCGTACATGAAAGGCTAGTTGGAAAGTCAAGTATTGTCTCAGATCGTGTTATAGTCGCACAATTTCAAGATGCATCGAGGTGATGATTATGCCTGATGAATTGCCACAACCACCACAAGGACCACCGGGAACTCCTACTCCTTCTGGCCCTCTACCAATACCATCTAATCCACCACCAGGAACGCCTTCTTAAATAACATTAAAACAGGAGAGTAAAATGAGTTTCAAATCAATTCTAGATAAAATCGGAGAAGATGTAAAAGATGTCTTTACATTCCTAGGAACCTCCAAAGGACAAGCTCTTGTAACGGCAGGAGAAAATATTGTGGAGACAATAGTCCCAGGAACTGCCGGTGCGATTACGCTTTTTAATAATTGGCTTACTGAGATTATTAAAACTCAAGCTCTCGCAACAGCAGCAGCGGCTCAGACTGGTTCGGATACTCAGAAAGCAGCATTGGTTCTTACAGCAATTGGACCTCAAGCAGTGCAGTTTGCAACTGTGAATGGACTTCCTGCTCCAACAGCAGCGCAGATTAATACAATCAATACTCTCCTTGTGCAGGCTCTTAATGTTATTGGAGCCGCTCCTACTACGTCGGCTTCTACACCTCCTCCTCCAGTTGTGGTAGCAAGCCCCCAGAGTATTGATGGAGGTACTATCTCTTCAAACATCACTCACACAGTAAATGGACAAACAGTGGGAAACTAACAAAGCAGAAGAAAGGAGGTATTTCAGTGGTCTGGATAAATGCTCATGGATTTTTACTCATGGTTTGTGGATATTTATTTGCATTGATAGTAAGTGGAATGCCTCCTCTTCCTCCTGGCTCGGGATTTTTTAAAACTTGGCTTTATAATATCTTCCAAATCCTTGGAGCATCTGCTGATAAAGTAGTAAAGCATGACCCGAGAATTGCAGTGTTAGAACAGAGCACTAAAAAGATAGACTCTGACGGAACTGAGACTCAAAGTACTACAAAAGCAGTAAATACGAGTGGGAGTTAATTATGCCGAAGGCGAGAATAGTTAAAGTTGACTTCGGCAAGGATGCGGAAGAGGAGTTGTGGAAGTATGTAGAGGAGACTTCTCTTTACTGGAAATCTAAATTTAGAAATTTCCATGAAAATCGACTTCCAGAGTTCGCTCGTATTTATAAAGGAACTCCTCTCGACGAAGTAAAAAATACCCCTTGGCCGAACGCAGCTAATAATGTTATTCAAGTAGTAGGTACGCACTGCGATCAACTTTTGTCTCGTGCAATGTCTATTTATATGGTTGAACCAGTTTGGCAGGCGAAGATACTGGGAGAAATTGAAGGTGGGGAAGAGCAGAAGAATGCCTTTGAATCTTTCATGGGGGATATGGCGCTTTCTTCCGAAGAATTAGACTTATACCGCACAGAAGAAGCATGGTTCTCAGGTGCAATTAGAAACGGGACTGGGATGTTAAAAGCACCCTGGGAATACCAAGTCGAAGATATTTTAATTAATGCAGAGTCAATTGACTATTCAATTGGAAACAAACCCAAATTTGATGAAAAAGTAATGCGGGATTCTCCAAAGCCCTCGAATATTCCACTGAATAAGTTTCTCACAGATAATTCAAAGCAAAAACTTGAAGATTCAGAATTTAAGTGCCATATTGTTACTCTTACGAAGAAAGAACTTCTCGCTCGTAAAGAGATGAAAATCTTTTCTGATAAAGAAATTGACAAGATCATCCAGCAACCAGATCGTTCTCAGGAAGATGTTCTTCAGCAATACATTGAATCTCGCCAAGGATTAGATGATGCGATTCAATATCAGAATGCACAATATGATCTCTATGAGTGTTGGGTTAAGTATTGGCACAATGGACATAAATTCTCCTTAGTTTGCATACATCACCCATTTTCCAAGACTCGTCTTATTGCTTTTTACAACTATTATCCCGGCAATATGGACCCGTTTGAAGATGCAAAGTTGGCTTATGATGACGAAAATTGGCTTGGTTATGGATTCGCAGAGATGCTCCAAGGTTATCAAGAAGAGATATCTACAACTCACAATCAGCGGACTGATGCTGGGTCTCTTAATAACACAACTGCCTTTAGAGTTAATCCGAGCTCCAAGCTTCATAGTATACTTACTTTTTATCCCGGCGTACTTGTTCCTGCTAATAAGGATGAGATAGAACGACTAGATACCAGCAATCCACACGCTAACGACACCACTTCGGAGACTCTCACAAATGCGTATGCAAAAGAGCGAAGCGGAATTGACCCAGCGGTCGGTGGAACTGGTGGCGGGGTGGTTAATAGCAAACGCGGAATTTATTCTAGCCAGGGCACATTCGCAGTATTACAACAACAGAATAATCGAACATCCCTTCGCACATCAGATATGCGAGCAGCACACGCTAGACTGGGCCAGAAACTCGCTGTTATGTACGCAAACTTTGGTGTTGGTACTAAGATCAGCAAATTCGGAGATAAAGCTGCTGCATTAGAGAAGGCGTTTGCCAATATCAAAAGTGGCAAACTCGGAATGAGTATGCGAGCTGCGACTGCTTCTATTAATAAGGAGATGGAGAAACAGAATGACATTCTCCTTTCTGGAACTCTTCAGCAGATGTATTCTGGGGATGCTCAGTTAATCCAAGCACTAGTAACTCCTGGATGCCCTCCTGAGCTTGGACAATACTATATCGAAGTAATGAAAGCAAAACAAGCACTAATGCGTTCTCTTCTTCGAGCGTTCGGGAGAGAGGATGTAGAGTCTCTAATTCCAGTCCCAGAAATCGTAAAAGGAAAAAGAAATGAACAATTTCCCGGAACCGGAGCAGGTCAAAATAATCCGCAGAATGTTTCTGGACAGGGACAAAATGCTGGAATTGTTCCAGTCTCCCCAGATGGCGCTGGTATTTCAGTACCTCAGTAATTTTAGAAAAGATGTTCTTGACCAGCTTATAAATCAGGAAATGAAAGAGGCTGCCTTTTATAAATGTCAAGGGCAGATTAACATGATAGATGATATTCTGCACTTGCCAGAATTACTTACAATCGCAAAACTAAGAAATGAAGGAGAGGGAAATGCCTAATTGGTTTAGACAAGGAAATGGGAGTAGCAATGATCCTGATGACAACCAGGGAGAGTTTAAACCTGATGAATTCAAAAAGGAACTTTCGACTGAATTCAAAACCCAACTCGATGCTCTAAAAGCTGAGAATGAGACAAAACTCGCTCCGATTATTGAGATGGCTAATAATTTTAAAGCGGCTCAAGAGGAAGCAGCGAGGCAGAGGCAAGTACAGCAGAATAAGCAGCACCAAGATGATAACGCAGTGGATGATGATCTTTGGATTACTAATCCTGCCGAAGCACATCGTCGTTCTACGCTTGCTCTTAAGAATCAGACTGCCGGAATTGCAGCGATTACTATGCGTAGAGAGATACTTTCGGATATGGAGTATTACACTGGTCCTCTTAAGGATGAAATCGACCAACTTATCGAGGCTCAGTCACTAGAACACAGAGCTAATCCTGGGGTTCTGAAGAATGCTTACTACACGGTAGTAGGAAAACACGCCGCTGAAATTCAAGAAGGAAAGTATAAGAAGCAACTAAATGCTGCCACATTCTCCGGAAATGGAACTGGTGCCCCCGGTTCTAAGACCTCAGAGGAAACAGAAGAACTCTCTGATGATGAAAAATACGCAGCAAAGAAATTCGGATTCACCGAAGCAGATTGGAACAAGAGCAAGCAGGAGCTAGGTTATGTCTAATAAACTCGAAGAAATTGGAGAAGAGTTTGATCTCTCTAAAAACACTCGTGATTCTAGCAATTCTTTTACTGCTGTGCAAGATGCTAATAGGTCGGTAGGTCTTCCTAATGTGGCTGCCCCTTCGCAGCCACATAAGATTGAGATGAAGCCGAAGATTCCTATTGAAGAGATTCCAGAAGAGCTTCGCGGGAAACCTCTTACAACTGCTAATCTTGAAGAACTTGCTTCTTTGCTCGCTGATAAGTTTGATCGTAGTAAGAATGTTCAGGTGGTTTCTAAGGGAAGAGTTCCAATAACGGACTTCTCCAATCTAAAAGAATCTGACATTTATGATCCCGATGTCTTCATAGAAGCAAAGCCTTTTATGAGTTCGGATTCGCTCAAAATCTCTCTCAAAGATAGAAACTATGAGCCAAGATGGGTGAATAAAAACAATCAGCGTCTTGGTTATATGCTCTCACTTGGGTTTACTTATATTGAAGAGCAGGATTTGGAAACTTCTGCTGACGCGATGGTTTACTTGGATGCAAATGGGCACTACACAATTAATGATGTTGTGGCAGTAAAGATTCCTAAAGCAATTTATTACCCTGCCCTTAAAGCAGCGGCTCTTAGAGCACAGAATGTAGTTAGTGCTGCGAATGCATCCGCTAAAGGAGCTGAGAAAGCACAAAACTTCATGCAACATGCAAGAGATGACGACGGAAGTGCAGTCGGCGGTGATTTTGCAGAAGCGCAACGAGCGGGAACTCTCAAGTTCTATGACCCTAACGTAGCACTTAGAAGCTAAGAAAGGAATAAAACAAGATGGCAGCAAATCTTACTACTCATACTTGGATGAACTCTGTTGAATCTTCGCAGCAGGGCACTCCTCTAACGGTGTCACTTCCTGAGAAATCGGGCCAGACTTTTCCAACTGGAGTTCCGGTTCAGCTTAATGCTGGGTACGTTCAGAAATGGGACGGAACTACCATCGCAGCGGGAATTCTTGGAATCGCGCTTCAGAATGCTTCGAACCTAGCTTCTAATGGTGCGGGTTCTCCGGGATTCTATGGTCAGGTTGGACCTCCGGGATCGATTCAGACTTATGGAACTGTTCCTAATGAACCGTCGGCGGTTAATATCGCTCTCGGCGCACCAATGACTGATGGAAGAACGCTTTTTGAGTCTGCTGTTGGTTCTACTATTTTTGAAGGTCAGTTTGATAACTCCGCTGGTGCTGTTGCTTCGGATTATACTCCTACTGTTTCAATGATTGGTTCTCAGTTTGGGATTACTTTTGATGCTAACGGTCAGGCTTATGTTGATGGTGGTAAGGTAACTCCGGGGACTAATACTGTTTGTACAATGGTCAGCATTAATCCTATCGACCAAGTACAAGCTGGCACTGCAAATACTTACATTGTCAATGCTCGCGTTCGCTTTCAGTTCCTCGTTTCAGCACGGCAGCTTTACTAAAATTTAACAAAAGGAGAAATTAAATGGGCGCAGGAACTATGGTACGTGGACAATTTCCTAAGCTGCTCGTGCCGGGACTTCATAAGATTTATAATGATGCCATGGACACTGAGCAGCGGGCGGAGGAATTTCAGAAGGTTTTTAATGTTCAGACTTCTACTTCCGCATACGAGCAAGATTTGAAGATGGGTTCTTATGGACCACTTGTGGAGAAGCCGGAGAATACTCCGGTGACTTTCACAGGAATGCAGCAAGGTGCAGATAAGCGGTATATTCATCTTACTTACGCACTTGGAGTTCGGACTTCTAAAGAACTTTGGGATGATGATAAGTATGGTGTTATTAAGCAAGCTCCTAAAGCACTGGCGCGTTCGATTCGTTATACTAAGGAGATTGTTTCCTGGAATATTCTTAATCAGGGATTCTCTTCTAATGTCATTACAAGTAATGGAGTATCTCTGTTCAATTCTCAGCAGCCTCTTCTCGGCGGTTCAGTAGCTACTAACATTGGTCCTGGTCTTGGTAATGTCATTTATGCTGCCGGAACTTATCCGAATAGACCCTCTGTAGATATTGACTTGAGTTTTACTGCTATTCAACTGGCGACTAACCAGTTTGAGCGGCTTGTGGATTCTCAAGGAATGCCGATTGCTATTAGGCCGCGG